>OLWA01000073.1_pt1 | contig 124099 bp, 142 predicted proteins | sample 1673251 | NCBI WGS metagenome assembly OLWA01 (sample SAMEA3178937, study PRJEB25190) | human gut metagenome | biome: human gut; feature: human-associated habitat; material: faeces | place: Austria | collected 2013 | reverse complement strand
GTTCTGCTGCATAAAGCCCTGCCGGCATAGGGTATTGCTTCTGCACAAGTATAGCATACCTTCCGACTGTTTTACCAATGATTTTACCGGAAATCTTCAACAGGAAACGGGATGATACAACAAGTGCGCCTTTTATCTCTGAGAAAGTCTCCTTTTTGCCTGCCACAGGGACAGATTGAAGTTTCGGATGCCAAGATTCTTCGTTTCCGAACGTTGATCTTCTTCATAGGCATGCATCCATGGCACAGCGTCTCCGGTCAGGTCTTTTCGTCCGATCAGAACCGGCGCTGCATCCGCAGACAGACCGCGCAGATAGGAGTAGTCCGCGGCTGTCGGGAGGGCGTCGTCATCATCCTGCGAATACAGGACGGACTCCCGGGTATTGGCTTCGCGGGATACATTATAAGATGCAATCCAGTAATCCGGACGCCCGAACGCGGGAATCAGGTACAAAAATGCGACTGCTATCAGCCAGAACCTCGGCAGTTCAAAATCACGCTTCCAGACCGCTATCATCGTCCCTACAAAGATTACCGCCATCACAAGCAGCGCCCACAACACCATCAGTCTAAGAAACGTCAGGGAATATTGGCGGATATACAGATACATTCGCCATGCACTCGAGGCGATCAGCACATAAGTCATTGCGCACACAGCCGTCAGAAGAACCTGCAGTGCCCGGTTTTTGCGAAATCCAAACAAACACACCGCCACAACTGCAAGGTTAATCACGCAAACTGCCAGCAGCTGGAAAAATCCCTGACGCGCATACTGTGCCCATGTCATCTGTTCCGGAAGCGTCCCCGCGCGCAAGAACAGATAAACGATCTGAATTGCACAAAATACCGTATATATTGCCGTCAAAAGGGAAAGCACCGTAATTGCAGCCAGTGGCTCCCCAAGGCACTCCCGTCTTTTCCCGGTCAGGCTTTTGGTAAGGAGTCCACGGATAAATCCGTATGCAAACAGATAGACAAGCACCAGCATCAGGAAAACAGTAATAAAATCCGACCATGCCAGTTCTCCGAAAAACCGCGATACCAGACTTGCAAACACCGCATCCGCACTCAGCAGAAGTGCTGCGACAACCATCAGCAGCGGAATGCCGATTACAAGACCGATCAGGATATAGTGACCTTTCCCATTTTCTTTTTGTTTTTCTTCCATACATTCTCCTTTTCTATTTTAGTTGATATGCTCAAATAAGATAGTATGATAACTATCTAAATTAACTATATTTTACACACAAAAAACACGGCTAAAATGCCTTCATAATATAAAATAATTATTAACTTTTCTCTCATTTCTTAAACATATTAAATAAAATCTCTTCTTTATCCTCTCTGGATAACAACTCCTTTGATTATACTATAAAATTATAAAAAAGTCAAGAGTGACTCGAATTATGTATACCTTTCAAAAGTTACTCTAATAACTTACGTTTATATACCTTTAAATCACTCTTAACTTTTTTATTTTTCTATTACAATAGTAACTGGTCCGTCATTTACTAGATTAACATCCATGTGATGTCTGAATTTTCCCTTCTCCACATGTACCTCTTTTTCACATTGTTTGCAAAAATATTCGTATAATTCATTTGCTTTCTCTGGCTTTTCAGCCTGTATAAATGATGGTCTATTTCCATGGCTAGCATCTCCATATAAAGTAAACTGCGAAATTATTAAAAGCTCTCCATTTACATCCTTTATAGACAAATTCATTTTCTCGTTTTCATCTTCAAATATTCTAAGATTAAGCAATTTGTTTACAAGAAAATCCGCTTCTTTTTTAGTATCGCCTTCTTTTACTCCTAATAATACCATATAACCTTTATTTATTTTTCCAACAATCTCTCCTTCAACTGTTACACTTGCTTTTGATACTCTTTGTACCACTAATTTCATAACTTATCCTCCATATATTAAAGTCTTAGCCCCTCTCAGCTAAGACTTAACATTTATTTTTCCACCCTTTTTACTATCTCATCAAGAGCTTCTTGTTTTGGTTTGTTTCCTATATAATTATATTTATTTCCCTTAAATTTAGGATTAAACTGACAAATTGATTTATAATCACAATAGCTACATGGAGTTTTCTTATCTTTTAAATTATAATATGGTTTTAAATCAATTTTTCCATCTAATATCTCTCTTGAAATCTGCTTTATTATTTTATTTGCGTATTTTTGTAGATTTTCAAATTCATTTCTTGTTACTGTATTAGATTTAGAATAGTTTATCTCTCCACTATTATTTAATGAAACTGGTATAATATCAGACTTACCATTTTCTAATCCATTATCCATTGCCTTAACTACATTTACATCTGCTAAAATAATTCCATTCATTCTATAATTCTGTTTGATTATATTTTCAATTTCTTCTTTAGATAAATTCCTTTTACTTGATACAATTTTAGGCTCAATTAAATTAAAATATAATGCTCCTGCTGGAATAAAATTATCTTTATCACAGATTGCATCAACATAAGTTATAAGTTGTAATTGTAATCCTGCAATTACCTTATTCATATCCAAATCCTTTGTTGAAGATTTATAATCAATGATTCTTATATATTTTCCATTATTTAATTTTGCAATGTCAACTCTATCTATTTTTCCCTCAATTAATACTTTTCTACCATCATCCAAAGTAAGCGTTATTGGTGGATTATTTCCATCTTTGTCAAAAGAACCATCTAATAAAGATATCTGCCTATCTGCTTCTTCATTCTTCTTACTTCCAAATGAAATTTCAGTTCCAAGTACATCAAAGTCACTATTTTTTAAACTTTGAACTATATATTTCATTGACATATATATTACTTTTTTCAATCTTTTAGCTAAAGTTCTATATTTAGCAGTTAGTCCGAATTTTCCATTTGCATATAAATTCTCATCAATTATATCATCAAGCACTTTTTTCATTTCTTCTTCAGAAATTTCTTTTACATTATTGACTTTTTTAAAGAATTCATCAATTACATTATGCATAAAGCTTCCTGTATCAACAGGCTTTATTGTTAATTTATCTTTATCTGACAATTTTAATCCATATTTTAAATAATACGAAAAATGGCAAGATTCATATGTTTCTAGTTTTGATACACTCGTACGCAAACCATCTCCATATAGCTTGTTTACTTCTCCTTTTTCAAGATTATCAGGAACATTACTATAATGTAGTCCAGCTATTGCTGCATTTAACTTTTGTAGCTCATGTTCTTTATACCATTCATATACTTCGTTCCAGTTAGGGTCATCAATATGATTTAATAATTTTGAAAATGTAATTATCGGTAACAATACTTCGTCATTTTCTCCACTCGCCTCTTTTAATTCTGGAAAAATCCTACGTATTTTTGATATTATCAAAGATCTTCTCAAAGCTTTTCCATCTGAATCACTTGAAGCATAAGATATATATATATCATCTTCAGCTGCTGCAAATATCTTATAAATATTAAAGTTTTCTTCATACATCTTCTCTTTAGTGCCTTTAGCAAGTTCAAAGCCATCATCTTTTAGGCTTGCTCTATCTTTATCATTAAAGAATCCTTCTGAACTCATAACTGTTGGAAATACTCCATCATTAACACCTATAACAAATACAGCTTTTACTTTATGTGTTTTACTTCTATTAACATCACCAACTATTACTTTATCTTGTGTTTGAGGAATCTGTCCGAGTTCTTTAGCAGTAAGACCTATTCTTAGTACCTTTGAATATTCATCAAAACTCATTTTCTTATCACCAAAAAGTTGCCCTATCTCGCTAATTACGTCCACAATAATATTCCATGCTTGAACCATTTCATCTGATTCATCTATTTTATTTCCAACTTGATTTTCTAAAAATCCATATAATTCTTTAGAAATTTGTTCAGCATTTCTTCCTGATGATAGTTTATTTTTTAGTTCTATTAATGGATCTACAATTATATGTCTTTGTTTATTAAAATTATTGGCTCCAAATATTCTTTCAAAATCCCAGTCTTTTTCGTACCATTTCCTACCTTGTATTCCCCACTTCAAACAATAATTTTCAAATTCATATTCATCATTTATTTGTACAAATCCTGTTTTTACATAATTAAATACTGATTCATACGTCCAATTTTTAGCCAATATATCCAATATCGATATAACATATTTTATAAGTAAATTCTGTGTTATATCTTTTTTAGTATCAATGAAAACAGGAATCTCATATTCAGCAAATATTGCTTTGCATAAACTTGCATACGTGTCTATGTTTCTGCAAATTACCGCTATATCACTATATCTGTATCCCTTATCTCTAACTAATTTTACAATATTTGCAGCTACATGCTCTACTTCTGAATATTGATTTTCTGCTAAATATAGTTTTATATGATTTACATCACCATGGTACACTTTATATGGAACAGCATATAAATTTTGCGCTAAATGTTTTAATTCATCATTTTTGTATCTATGAATATCTTGCAATCTTATTTGCGAATCTTTATCTATATCACATATATTGCACAATGTTTGCACTGTTTGTTTATTATCATAGAATATATCCGCTTCTGGCGACTTTGTGACTCTTAATTCATCTGTACATACAGTAATATATATTTCTTTTGCTATTTTATTAAGTTCTGAAATTACTGAATATTCCTGTTTTGTAAATCCAGCAAATTCATCTATGTACATTACAGATTCATCAAACAAATGGCTTTTAGCAACATTTTCTGCAAGTATTGTAAGCAAATCGTTTTCATCAATATAATTATCCTCAGTAATTTTGTCTTCCAATTCTTTATACACAATTAGCATGTCATTCATTTTTGCTTTTAAATAAGGATCAGATGTTTCATCTTTTTGCTTTTCAAGCATTTCTGTATTTATATTATGCTTTTTAAATTCAGTAATCTGACTTATTATCATATCAACATTTTCATTAGAATTTCCAAGGAACTTCAATTCCTTTTGATGTTTAGATATTGCCTCATAAATTAGCATTGCTTTTCCTGATTTTGAAATATCTTTTATATCATCTCCTATGGTTTCTTTTATTACTCTATATGCCATTCTTTCAAATGATAATACTTCAACTTTTAATGTTGCTTTTTCAGGAAGAGTATCAATTAAACGTCTTTCAGCAGTAAAAGAAAACTGTTCTGGTGTAATTATATATATCTTGTCAGCCGACGATTTTTGTATTTCATTAAATACATATTCACTCTTTCCAGTCCCTGTAACACCATATATAATCTTCAAAACAGTTTCCTCCTATTGTTATGTGTATTATGCTGATTCTCTTTTCCAATAAAATAAATATTGTTGTGCAATTCCTTGCAAACTTCCGAACTTTTCATCAGCAATTTTCTTTATCTCTTTTTTACTTACTTTTGTTTCATCTTGATTATGAATATACAATTCATTCATTACTCTTCTAACCCATACATCTATTGGGAATACATCAAATCTTTTTAGATCAGAAAATAATAAAATGCAATCTGCAACTTTAGGTCCTACTCCATCTAAAGTTAATAACCTATCTCTCGCATCATCTGTTGACATTTTATATAATTCTTCTAAATCAAATTCACTACTTGCAATTTTTCTTGTTGTTTCAAATACTCGTACATCTCTAAATCCGAGTCCTACATCTCTTAAATCTTGGACACTAGCTTTTGAAAGTTCTTCTGGAGTTGGAAATGTATATAGCACTTTTCCTTCATAACATATTTCTTTTCCGTATTTTTTAGATATTCTATCAATTATGCCTTTTATTCTTGGTATATTATTATTTGCAGATATTATAAATGAAATAATAGTTTCCCATAAACTTTGATTTAATATCCTAATTCCATTTCCATATTGAATACTATTTTTCAAATTATCATCAACATTTGCTAATATACTCTTTATCTCATTATAGTTTCTTTTTAAATCAAAATATGAATCAATCTCACTTGTATCTTCGAAATTTCCGTCGATTACTATTTTGTCATTTTCCTTTTTTACATTTGCAATACAATTACCGAATATTCCTGTATAACTATCATCATCTTCTTTATTCCATCTAAAACATTGTCCACATTCAAACACATCTCTTGGTTCAAATGATTCTGCATCAATTGTATACATCATACCCTTTCTATATTTTCCTCCATTTTGTATTAATATGTTTCTACAACATTAATCTCAAACTTGCCTGATTTTATTTTCTCATCTTGTTTAATTATAACATCAACATCATACATTTCTTTTAACTTCTCTATATTCTGCTTTTTATGTCCAATAACATTATTTACATCACTTGGATTAACTACAATTTCAACTTCTTTGACTTTTGTATTAATCTTTTTTATTTTTTCTGCAACACTATCATACCACATACTTGACTCAACAAGTTGTCTAAATGCCGGATGATATGGACCTGCCACAACTTCACTTCCATTTTGCTTAGGATCAGTTATCTCATCAGTATTTTGTAATCCAATTCGAATCACATTTATGTGTTTTTTTCTAAATAGATATGTAACTTCCTTAGACCTCTCAACCGCCTGCTCAACAGTTAATGGTTTGTATTCTCCATTTTTGTATTCTTGCTCTAGTTCTGTTCCTTTTATCACAAGCACAGGGTATATTCTAACTATTTTAGGCTTTAATTTTATCAAATCTTTAGCTGTATTTAGCTCATCAATTTCTGTACTGTCTGGCATTCCAATCATCATCTGATGTCCTAATGTAAATCCATAAAATCTTATCAATTTAGACGCTTTTATTACATCTGCAAAAGTATGATTTCTTCTACTTTTCTGCAATATGTAGTCATTTGATGATTGAACTCCAAGTTCTATTGTTTTTACATTATATTTTTTTAGCATTTTTAATATTTTTCTGTTTATATAATCCGGTCTTGTAGAAATTCTTATACTATTTACTTTTCCTTTTTTGATATATTCATTTGCAGCCTCTAATAATTCTTTTTGAACACCTTCATCAATTCCTGTAAAACTTCCGCCAAAAAAGGCTACTTCAACATATTTACTACTATCTTTAAAATTTTCCAAATAATATTCAATAGTTTTCTTTACATCATCAGGAGTAACATTTGTTTGTTGGCCACTAATCTTTTTTTGATTGCAGAAAGTGCAATCATTAGGGCATCCTAGGTTTGGTACAAATATTGGTATGATATACTCTTTTTTCATTCTAACCTCCACTAAAATTTAATTATCATCATTAGTGAATCTATTATAAGTTTTCTATTCTTTTAAAGCCTTTTTGGCTGCTTGCATTTCAGCTAATTTTTTACTCCTTCCAGTTCCGTTAGCTAATACCTTGCCATTCAAAATTACTTCTGCTGTAAATGTCTTGTCATGATCAGGACCTGATTCTTTTATTATCTTATATTCAATATGCACTGGGCCAGATTTCTGATATTTTTCTTGTAGTACTGTCTTGTAATCCTTTTTACCAACATTCTTACTAGCTTGCTCCATTGCTTCTTCTAAATTATCTATTATGAATTTATCAGCTTCTTCAATTCCTCCATCAAAGAATATTGCAGCAATTATAGCTTCAATACTATCTGCCAAAATTGTTGTTTTTAAGTTTCCTCCGTGGGCTCTCTCACTGTGACCAACTCTAATATATTCTGATATATTATGCTTTTTAGCCACTTGATATAAACTATCTTCACACACAACAGTTGCACGAAGTTTTGTAAGCTCTCCCTCATTTAGCTTAGGAAATTTAACATACAAGTATTTACTTGAAACAAATTCTAAAATGCTATCTCCTAAAAACTCTAATTTTTCGTTACTATGAACATTATTTTCATTTGCATACGATGTATGTGTTAATGCTTCCCATAACAATCCTTTATTTTTAAATGTATAACCTATACTTTCTTCTACATTCATTGTCAAAATTTTACCTTTCTCTTAATCTAACTACTGTAGTAAATTATACTATAAAGCCTGTCTTTTTTCAAGGTTTTAGCAATAAAAAAGACTTGATATATGGCATATCTATTTTACTAAAATAGCCAATTATCACGTCTTTTCTATCATTATTTCTTTTTTACTACATTTTTAAGTTTTGACCACAAACGTTTATACCATTTTTCTTCGAATTTTATTAATGCTGTTCCAGTACCATTTTCGTCATGATTTATTTCTGATTTTATTGTCGGTTCATCATCTTTCTTAGACATATCAGTTAATTTTATTTCTTTATTAATGTCTTTTAATACCTGCTCATCTCTTTCAACTAATTTTTCTCTTTCCTCTTTTGTCGTCAAAAAATCCCTATACATTAATCCAAGTAATTCTTTGGCTTCCATTGAAATTGGTTGAGACATTAGTTCCTCTCCTGGTATCACATTTGGTATAAATTCCGTATCCATATTTTGTTTTACAAATTCAAAAAATTTTTGCGGTATTTTCTCTAGTACAGAATAATCTGTATATTTTAATATTTCATTAACCTCAGTTAATGCTCTTCTCATTTTTATATCCATTGTATATTTCCTTCCTTAGTCATTTGTTTCTATAATTCTAGCTGTTCATTACCTTTTACATCTTTCCCTTCAGATTTCTTCATACCTTGCTGATTAATTTGCTTCATTCTCCAGTCCATTCCTCTATATAAATTGCTAAATGATGTTGTGTCCCATTTTTCGAATCCAGATACATCCTGATTTTGCTCATATCTTCTTTCATACGCCAGTCTATATCTTTCCTCTGGAAATAATAATTCCATTAAGTTCTTAAATTTTTCATCATTGTTTATAGAATTTCTAACAGCATTAGCCTTAAATGCTAGCTTAGCTTCTTCAGCAGACCTTTCTTCTGGTGATTTATTATCTATTTTTCCAAGAGTCTCTGACACTTGAACAAAACGCCCTACAAGCCTAATATTTTCAATCCATGTGCTAGCATCTAGTGTTCCATTAGCAATTCTAAACTCTAGCGTATTTTTTCTATCCCTTAAATTTGCAAAATTTAGTGTATGTCTTCTATCAAATGAACCACTTTTTCGCAATACCTCTCTAAAATCTTCTAAGCTTATTCCCTCTTTATATAATCTTGTTATATCTCCAAGTGGCTTAGCTTCTTTTATAAAGGCACTATTTCTCTCATCCTGACCTGGTTTGTTACATATTCTATATAATATTTCCTCTGAGTTTGTCCATAGTTCAATTAATCTCATATATGACTGAATAGTTGTCAAGTAGTCTGAACCTATGTGAATATGTCCTCCACATTGTGATGTTGTATGCATATATAAACTACTTAGCATCTCATTTACTTAATAAATTTCATTAACATCTTTTTCACAATCATGCAATATAGGTGATGTTACTTCTATTCCCATTCCATCACTTACACTATATTCAGCTTTAGTATCCCATCTTCTTAAAATCTTAGGAAAAGATTTTAATATCCATGCATATTCACCATCTGCTTCTATTTCAATTCCATAAGTTATATCTTGTGAAATGCCTATCTTACTATATTCGGCTTTAACAGGCATTTTGAAATCAGGCTCATTTGATTTTCTTGCCATATCAATATATTTTCTTCCAATATCATAAAAAGTATTTACAATAGCATCATTTGATACATCTCTTAATTCTATTATAACTTTCTTTCTGTTCTCTTGACTTCTTAAATATTGCAAATAATGTAACTTTATATCATCTGAGCTTATTCCTTCAATTATTGTAACAACATTATCTTCTCCAAATTCATCTATTTTTTTGCTTTCTATTAACCTGTCTAATATACCAACCTTTTTTCTTTGGTCCTGCATACTAGCAATAAGATACGCTCTATCTCTATTGGGAAACATATTTAATATCTGTAATTTTATCTCATCACTTTTTAGGCTTGTAGCTACTGTTCGTGGATATACTTTATTTGATTTCATCCATTTTAATTTTTCTTCATCTGATTTAAAACTTGCAACAATCTCATACATCTTTAACTGATCTTTAGGATTATTGAATTCTTCAAGATATTTTTTCTTTAAAGAGTCCTGACTAAATGTCATTATTATTCTTTTTCTATAATCTTTCTCATTTTCTGATTGTAAAAATTTTTCTTTGTATTCATCTGATTTAAATGAACCAATTACTACATCTGCACAAGCATTTGCAAACTCAGTATTTTCAATTTCTTTTTGTAATAATTGTGCTTTAATTTCATCATCACTTAATGATGCTATAATATTCATTCTTGCTCTAACATTATTGGTTGCCATCATCCTATTTATCTTACGTTTTTCATCTTTCATATAAGGCAAATCAGAGAGTTCTGCATGACTGTATAAATAATCTATATCGTCAACTTTATCCTCAACAAAGCCAACAATTTTTCCTAAAGCTTCTTCTTGATTAATTCCTCCTTCAAATTGAACAACACCTAATTTTATTGTTGCTACCATATCCGAATATCCAATTTCTTGACACAAACTATTTATCATATTAACTGCTAATTCAACATTGCTTTCTCTATCAATTAAGTTTAGTCTATCAAGTATATCTTTCGCACTTAGTTTTCCTTTGTTCATTAAATTCACCTCTTATATTACTATGCATGTAACCGTATTTAAAACACAGGAAAATAGAAAAGCATACATATATGCCATACGTATTTTCTCCTGCCTTTTATAAAATTCTACACTTTCATTTATTGCACATAATTTATCTGCTATAGTTATGATATAGGTTTCAATATGCCTTGGAAGAGCTATGGTTACAGGCCACATGTGTTTTAATATCATTTCTTGCTCTAGCTCATTTAATTCAAATTCATCTTTTGCGTTTTTTAGTGCAATCTTTGGATGAGAAAAAGCATGTAATCTTAAATATCTCTTTAAGAATTCTGGTTTTTTCGTATTTTCTATATAATCTAATTTATATTTATGTTGCTTTCCATGCCAATCATATAAAAATAAATCATGTAACATTCCTGCTCTAGCTGCTGATATATAATCTAACCTTAATTTTTTACAAATTACATAACACATATATGATACATGTATGCAGTGTTCGTAAGTTGATACATCATAGTGTTGTTTATATCTTTTCATTTCATTTACTTTTTCGTTATTTGTAATTTCTTTTATAATATTTGCAAATTCTTTATCTATTCTTTTGCGATACGTCATATTATTTCAGGTTCTCCTTTTATCACCAATACTAATATTATATTACAATATAATATTATATGCAATAATTTGGAATAAGAAAAAAAGAAGGTTAATTCCTTCTTTTCATTAGTTCATTATCTTATGCAACATGTTCTTTAATATAATCAACAACATCTCCAACTGTTGCAACTTTTTCAGCATCATTATCTGGAATTTCAATATCAAATTCCTCTTCTAAAGCCATTATTAATTCTACTATGTCTAGAGAATCAGCTCCTAAATCATCTATAAAAGATGCTTCTAAAGTAATAGCTGAATCGCTAACACCTAACTGTTCCATAATAACTTTCTTTACTTTCTCAAAAATTTCTTCTGAACCCATTACCGCAGTTCACCTCCCCTCAATGGCTATTTTTTATTTTAATAAACATACTTTTCACATATAGTTTATATCATTATACATAATCCTATAAAGTACATTATTTTTTTATACACATACAATAATACATTGTTATTTAATTGTCAAGATTTTTATGCAAAATATTTGTCTATCGTTTTTATTTTGATTCTAATTCTGCAATAAATTGTTTTATTTCTGCCATTTTCTCTTTATTTATTTCTGATTCATAAACCTCGGTCAAATGGTCAACTGCCTTATTTTTTACAAATTGTTCAGCTTGCTTTATAGTAAATTTGAATAATTTTTCATCACTACTTCCATGCGCTTTTACAACAGGTTTCTGCACTCCTAAGAACAATGCTCCACCATATTCTTTATAATCAACAGTTTTAGCAAATCTTTTTATTGCAGGTAAAGTTGGTACACTTCCTATCTTGCTCCATATATTATGCATTAAAGATTCTTTTAGAGATTTTTTTACAAACTTTCCTAATCCTTCAACTGATTTTAAGAAAACATTTCCAGTAAATCCATCAGCAATTATTACATCTACATCACCTAAAAAAGCTTCTCTTCCTTCTACATTTCCAATAAAGTTAATGTTTAGATCATCTGAATATTTTTTTAATAATTGATATGAATTTTTTACTAGTTCATTTCCTTTAGTTTCTTCTGTTCCTATATTTAGTAATCCTATCTTAGGTCTTTCTATTCCTAAAGTATTATGCATATATATGCTTGACATTTGAGCAAATTGTAACAAATTTATTGGTTTACAATTTGTATTTGCTCCACAGTCCATTAGCACAAGTCTTCCGTGATATGCAGGCAAAATTCCAGCTAATGCTGGTCTATCAACGCCTTTAATTCTTCCTACTAGCAATGTTGCTCCTGTTAATAATGCTCCAGAATTACCAGCAGATATAAATACATCTCCTTCACCTTTTTTTAGTAAGTTAAATCCTACTACCATAGATGAATCTTTTTTAGTTTTTATTGCCTGAGTAGGTATATCTTCCATCTCAATCTTTTCTTTAGCATTATATACAGATAGTCTTGGAGATATTTTCTGCAATGTTTTACCATAAAATTCTTGTGCTTTTGCATTTATAACAGCTTCCTGTCCAATTAATACAAGTTCAGCTTCTATCTCATTTATTGCACTTACAGCTCCTCTTATTGTGGCATCTGGCGCATTATCTCCACCCATTGCATCTAGTAATATTCTCATTTTGTTTTCTCCCTTAATAAACATATATGTTGATTATACTTTCATTTATACAGATTGTCAATAAATTTCGAAATTTATTTTTTATAACGATTGGTCATTATTTATAGTCAGAAAAAGAATTCTAATTGCATTATAACAATTAGAATTCTCTTATTTTCAAAAGATTATTGAATATATGAATTATTGTAATTCAACTGTTGCTCCAACATCTTCTAATTTCTTCTTTAATTCTTCAGCAGCATCTTTTGCTACGTTTTCTTTAACTGTCTTAGGAGCTCCATCAACTAGATCCTTAGCTTCTTTTAATCCTAATCCTGTTGCATCTCTAACAACTTTGATAACTTGGATTTTTTGTGCTCCAGCATCTTTTAATACAACATTGAAGCTTGATTTTTCTTCAGCTGCTCCAGCTGCAGCTCCTGCTGCAGGTGCTGCAACTGCTGCTGCAGATACTCCGTATTTTTCTTCTATTTTCTTAACTAATTCAGCTAATTCAACTACTGTTAAGCTGTCAATTGATTCTAATATTTCATCAACTTTTGCCATTTTAAATTCCTCCTTCTTCATTGTAAACATGGCCGTTTACAATAATATATAAATTATAATATTTTAATTTTTTTGTCCTTATGGACATCTGTTCTTAATTATACTAATTAAGCTTCAGCTCCTTCTTCTTTCTTAATTCTAACTTGATCAATTGCAACAGCAACCTTTGCGATTGTTTGTAATAATGATCCAGCAAGTTTTGAAAGAAGTTCTTCTCTTGATGGTAATTGAGCTAATGTTAATAATTCATCAACACTCATAACTTTTCCATCAATCATTCCACCTTTAATTTTGTAGTTTTCATGAGTTTTTGAGAACTTGTAAACTACTTTTAAAGATGTTAGATAATCTTCCATTGAAGAAACTATTGCTGTTGGTCCTTCAAGAACATCATCTAATGCAGATTCACCATTTAAATCTAATGCTCTTTTGATTATGTTGTTCTTTGTGATTTTGCACATTCCGTTAGCTTCTCTTAATTCTTTTCTTAATTTAGTATCATCTTCAACAGTTGTTCCTCTATAATCAACTAAAAGAATAAGTTTAGCTCCTTTCATATGCTCTGCTAAATCCTTAACTTGTGCTTCTTTTCCTGCGATAACATTTTTATTTGCCATTTTCCTTTTTTCACCTCCTAGACTTTTGTTCTATCTTAACTTTTATTGTTTACAACAATAAAAAGAAAATTCAACCTACATAGCCATTCGAGGCTAAATAGATTGAATTTGCATTCTCTCGTATTTGCCTCGGTAGGACTTATTGTATGCCTACTGTCTATGGCTTATATAAATTATTTTTGGTCTATATACAAACCAGGTCCCATTGTAGTAGCTATTGATACACTCTTGATGTATTGTCCTTTAGCTGCTGCTGGCTTAGCCTTTATAATTGCAGCTATAATTGCATCATAGTTTTCAACTAACTTATCAGCGCCAAATGAAACTTTACCAAATCCTAAGTGAATAATGTTATTTTTGTCTAGTCTGTATTCAACTTTACCAGATTTAATTTCTGATATAGCTTTTGTAACATCCATTGTTACTGTTCCAGATTTAGGGTTAGGCATTAATCCTTTTGGTCCTAATACTTTTCCTAATCTTCCAACAACACCCATCATATCTGGTGTTGCAACTATAACATCATAATCAAACCAGTTTTCTTTTTCGATCTTTGGAATTAATTCTTCTGCTCCAACAAAGTCTGCTCCAGCTGCTTTAGCTTCTTCAGCTTTTGCACCTTTAGCAAATACTAAAACTTTTAAAGTTTTACCTGTACCATTTGGAAGTACTACTGTACCTCTTACTTGTTGGTCAGCATGCTTAGAATCAACACCTAATTTAACATGTAATTCAACTGTTTGGTCAAATTTTGTTTTTGGCATTTTTTCAATAACGCTTATTGCTTCTTTAGCTGAATATAATTTCTTAGAATCAACTAATTTAGCACTTTCTTGGTATCTCTTACCTCTCTTCATATTACCCTCCTTTGGTTTTATCGAAGCTTTAACTTCTCCCAATATTTTATTTGCTCAATTTAAGTGGTATATAGAATTAGTCTTCTACAGTTACACCCATTGAACGAGCTGTACCAGCAACCATGCTCATTGCAGCTTCTAATGAAGCAGCATTTAGGTCTGGCATCTTCATCTTTGCGATTTCTTCTACTTGAGCCTTTGTAAGTTTTGCAACTTTTTCTCTATTTGGCTTACCTGAACCTTTTTCAATCTTAGCTGTTTTCTTTATTAGAACAGCCATAGGTGGTTCTTTAGTAATGAAATCAAAAGATTTGTCTTTGTGAACAGTGATAACAACTGGGATTATTAATCCAGCTTGCTTTGCTGTTCTATCATTAAATTGCTTTACGAAGTCCATGATGTTTACACCACTACCTCCTAATGCTGGTCCAACTGGTGGAGCTGGTGTTGCCTTTCCTGCTGGAATTTGTAATTTAATGATAACTTCTTTTGCTTCTGGCTTTTTGCTATCTTTTCCTGCCATTTTTAGCACCTCCTTTGGTTTGTGTATATTAAAAATAATTTATATAAAAGAATTAGTTTCCTAATTCATTTTATCTATATTTATTAGCTAAACTTTTTCTACTTCTGAGAAATCAAGTTCAACTGGAGTTTCTCTTCCGAACATTGATACTAATACCTTTACTTTATGCTTATCTTTATTAATTTCTGTAACAGTTCCAGTAAAGTTAGCGAATGGTCCATTGATAACTCTTATTTGGTCATTTACATCATAATCAACTGTAATTGATTGAATGTCAAATCCCATTTTTCTAATTTCAGACTCTGTTAATGGAATAGGGTCAGTTCCTGAACCAACAAATCCAGTTACACCTCTTGTATTTCTTACGATATACCAAGTTTCCTCTGTAACAATCATCTTAACTAAAACATATCCAGGAAATACTTTTTTTAGATTAGTTTTTCTTTTTCCATCTTTAATTTCAATTTGTTCTTCCATAGGAACAATTATATCAAAGAAATAATCTTGTAATTCTCTGTTCTTAATTGTTTTTTCAAGGTCTGTTTTTACTTTATTTTCATATCCTGAATAGGTATGAACAACATACCATCTTGGTTTCAAATCATAGTCTTTTTGAGACATGTTCTAGCCTCCCTTTAATCAACATTATCTGTATTGTTAGAATCTACATTTGTAAGATCTGTTTCTGTAGCATTTTTTTCATTATTATCTATTGTATTCTCTGATTTAGATGTTGTATTTTCTTCAACATCATTTTCAGTAGAATTTGCAGATATATGATTTTGAATCTTTTCAATTTCTCTTACTTCTAATTTGTTTAATTCACCAAAAATCAAGTCCAATACAAATATTAAAACTGATACAACTACTACAACAGCTAATACAACTGCTGTATTACTAAATAATTCTTTTCCAGTTGGCCAAATTACTTTTTTAAGTTCTGCCTTAAAATCTTTGAACCAATGTCTCTTATTTTTACTTGCTTTAGCACTCTTAGATTCTTTTTTATCAGCTTTCTTATTTTTATTAGCCTTATTATTAGTTTCTTTAGATTCTACTTTTTCTTCTGCCTTATTGTCTACTACAGCATCAGTAACATCTTGTGCTACCTCTACTTTAGTCTCTTCTGCAGGTGTAGTCTTTGCTACTTGTTTACTGCTTTTTACTTGCTTCTTCTTATTATTTTTAGGCATTACTTTTTCCTCCCTCTTATAAAGGACTATTTTGTTTCTTTATGTGCTGTTGTTTTTTTGCAGAATTTACAGTATTTCTTTAATTCTAATCTTTCAGAATTATTCTTTTTATTTTTTTCTGTAACATATGTTCTATTGTGGCACTCTGTGCACTCTAGTGTTATATGTTCTCTTGCTCCTTTTGCTGCCATTTTATACACCTCCAGCGTAAAATCTTTTCTAGCGTATGGAGTTCTCACTACATACGCTAGATTATTTTATCATAAAAAGATATATGTGTCAACCCCAATTTAGAGGTTTTGCCTAATTTTATGTCAAATTTGTTTTTGTTTTATATTATATGATTTCATTTTCTCTATTTTTTACTTTATCAAGTACTTATCTTCCTAAAGTAACCTCGCTTAAAGTTGCTGGCGCTTTCTTTTCGTCATTAGCTCTATTCATGTTTATTTGACTTATCATATCATCTACTCTGCCTTCTGTAATATGTCCCAAAATTACAGGTGAACTTTGAGAAAGCTTTGCCATTCCATTATTTATTTCCTTTATTCCATTTATATATTCTAAAAGTTCATTTGCATGAGTAAATGCTTTTTCATCATCTCCATTACTTATTATATAAGAAGATAACTCTTTTGAACCTCCATTACTTTTCTCCATGTCTGAAAGCATTTGTGCAAAACTGCTTATCTTGCTATGTTGAAATTCATTCATAATTGTTGGTAAATGTGTTATTACATATGGTTCCCCTACATTTAATAACATTATCATTATTGACTCATATTTGTTAGGAACTCTTTTTTCTCCTTTTTCAAGTAGATCTCCAAGTTGAAAAGGCTCATCATAATTATTATAATATTTGTTTCTAATTATTTCATTTATTTGGTCAATATGTTGTCCTTTTTTACAATTAGATGCTATTACCTCTTCTGGTGTTATTACAATTACACCAGCATCTCCTATGTTTATTGGATCTTTTCTTGAATTTCCATATAATATATTAGCCAAGTCAAATTTTCTATATCTTTCAAACATTTCTTTATTAGTTTTGAATGATTCACTGTCTCTTATCTCTTCAATTTTATCTTCTAAAAATAGCTTTATCTTATTTCCAAATTCAGAAGCAACTTTTTCTTTTGAATTTGGCGTTATTATATTACTTATTTTTTCAAATGCTTTACCAGTCTTATCTGTTACTCTATTGTGAAATGCTAATTCATTTATTTCTCCACTGTTCACAATTCTAGTATACATTTTTAATAATAAATTAGCATCCTCTAGACTTGTTGTCTCAGGCGCAAAAATATTCATTTTTTCCTTACCATCAAATTCTTTTGTTACTTTTACTGCATAAAATCCACTATCAATAAGCATTTCATATGCATTTTCATCTTCATATTTTTGCATTGCTTCTTCTTCTGTATACAATTTTCCAGTAAGACTCGCTAAAAGCTCCATCTCACTAGCACTTCGCGGATATCTCATTCCATTAGGAACAGCCATTTCCAGTGGCAGTACTCGTACTTTTCCACCTTTTATAATATACAATACATTTCTCTTATCAAAGTCTAGCGAATCTACACCTTGATCTTCACTTTTGCTTTGTTCACTCATTTACTCTTTACCTTCCTACTATTTTACAATAATTTTATTCTGTCTCATTGACTATATGTATATGATATAACATTTTATAAAAATTGTCTAGTGGTTTTACTAAAGTTTTCCATATATTTTTTATAAAAAAATACTAACCTGTTTTTACAGATTAGTATCATATTTATTATTGTAATTGTTTTGCAACTTCTTCAGCAAAGTTTTCTTCTTTTTTCTCAATTCCTTCGCCTTTTTCAAATCTTGCAAATTTAATTACTTTTCCGTTCTTTTCTGTTACCATTTGTCCAACTTTTTTGCTTGGATCTTTAACAAATTCTTGATCTAATAAGCAGATTTCTCCATAGAATTTTCCTAATCTACCCATAACTATCTTTTCTGCTATATTTTCTGGTCTACCTTCATTGATAACTTGAGCTTTCAAAATTTCTTTTTCTTTCTCTAATCTATCTGCTGGTACACCACTTTCTTGTAAGAATTCTGGTTTAGCAGCTGCTATTTGCATGCAAACATCTTTTGCAACGGTTTCATCAGCGCCTTCCATTTCAACTAATACTCCAATTTTTCCTTCACCATGAACATAGCTTGTTACAAATCCATTAGCTGATTCAAATCTTACAAATCTACGAATATGCATGTTTTCACCAATTGTAGCAATTTTGTTTGTTAAAACTTCTTGAACTGTTAAGTTACTATCTTCAATAGATTTTTCTGCTAATAATGCATCAACATCCTTTGGATTATTCATAGCTATTTGTTTTACAACATTCTTAACAAATTCTTGGAATTCTGCATTTTTTGCAACGAAGTCTGTTTCTGCATTTACTTCAACTAATGCTCCAACTTTTTTGTCATCAGAAATATATGTTTCAACTAATCCTTCAGCAGCAATTCTGTCTGATTTCTTAGCAGCTTTTAATATTCCTCTTTCACGTAATAATTCAATTGCTTTTTCTTGGTTTCCTTCTGTTTCTGTTAAAACTTTCTTGCACTCCATCATTCCAGCGCCTGTTTTTTCTCTTAATTCCTTAACTTGAGCAGCAGTTATCATTATTGGTTCCTCCTTTATATTTTTATTTTAAGAAATTATATGACCTCATTATTTATAATAATGAAATCATATAATCTACATTATAAAACTATTTATAATTATTCTTCTTCGCTTGCTACAACTTCTTCAATTGAGTTGTTTTCTTCAGCTGGAGCTTCTTGCTCTACATCAGTATCACTTTCTAAGCTTTCACCTTGTTTTCCTTCAATGATTGCATTTGCCATAACATCTGTAATTAATTTTACAGCTCTTATTGCATCATCATTTCCTGGGATAACATAATCAACGTCGTTTGGATCGCAGTTTGTATCAACTAATCCTACAACTGGTATATTTAATTTTCTTGCTTCTTGAATAGCAATATGTTCTTTCTTAGGGTCAACGACAAACATAACTCCAGGAATTTCAGTCATTTCTTTAATTCCACCCAAGTTTTTGTTTAATTTGTCCATTTCTTTTCTTAATAGAACAACTTCTTTTTTAGGTAATACATCAAATGTACCATCTTGTTCCATTTGTTCTAATTGAGTTAATCTCTCAATTCTCTTTCTTATTGTTTTAAAGTTTGTTAAAGTTCCACCTAACCATCTTTGGTTAACATAGTACATTCCTGTTTTCTCAGCTGCTTCTTTTACACAGTCTTGAGCTTGTTTCTTTGTTCCTATAAATAGGACTGTCTTTCCTTCTTCAGCTTGTTCTTTCATAAATTCATAAGCTTCATCTAATTTCTTTGATGTCTTTTGTAAATCGATGATGTGAATACCATTTCTAGCTTGGAATATATATTCAGCCATTCTTGGATCCCATCTTCTTGTTTGATGTCCAAAATGAACACCTGCTTCAAGTAATTGTTTCATTGCAACTACTGCCATTTTTTGTTCCTCCTTTAAGTTAATTCCTCCACAAATATCAACATTTAAAGCAAACTAAATTCTATGAAAAATTTTAAAATCTAGCACTTACTTTAAACTACTTTTGTGTGTGTATTTTTCAACGTAGTTTATTATATCAAAAAAAAAGCCCCTTGACAAGGCTTTTTGAAAATTTAATTTACATTTCTTAGAATTATATTTTTATTTTTCTTGATTTTCATCATCTTTTTTCTTCTTTTTTCTATGTTTTTGAATTGCTTCTTCGCTTTTTTTAGCTATTTTTCCTGCTTCTTTTTGAACAGCCTTAGCTTTATTTTCTATTTTAGTCGTACTTTCTTTTACTGCTTTTTTTACTTTTACTTTTATAGCTTGCCATTTAGGGAAAGCATTTAAAAGTCTATTACTAATTGCACTTTCCTTTAGTTCTTCTCTAACTTTTGCAGTAATTTCATTTGTATTATCTTTTGTATTTTCTCTTCTTATCTTCTTAGCGGTTTCTGTTACTTTTGATACCACATGGAATGACACAATTGTATCTAATATTAATATTCCAGCAAGAACACAAGCAATAATAATTAGTACATTTGATTCCACATTTGAAAAACATTTCGCTAATATTGGATTTAAAACATAAATAACTACTAATCCTAATATTCCAAACGGAAATAGAGTTTCCAAACAAATTCGTCCATTTATATTGAATTTCTTATCTGAATAATCCCACCATCTTGCCTTAAATATCTTCTCCATAAAATAGCTTGTTGAATATTCTAGGATTGCACATAAAAATACTGCCATTACAAATACAACAACTGGATATTGTGAAAATCTTGTAAGAGCTAATGTTATAAAAAGTCCTCCCCATCCATATATAGGGCATACTGGACCTATTAAGAATCCTCTATCTACTAACTTTTTTTCACTTATTGAACATGTTATTTCTTCGCAAATCCAACCACCAAAGGCATAACATAATGCTAGTAAAAAATAATTTGCAATTATCTCCATCTTTTATCTCCCATTTCTCTATTTTTATAAATTATACTAGCCATTCTATAAAAAGTAAATATCTTAAATTATTTTTATAAAATTATTTCCTTTTTCGACAAAGTGTGATATTATGTGACTAAATAATGCATAATCAGTTTTACTGATTAATAGGAAGGAATCAATTATGAAATTTAATAAATGTGTACGTTGTGGATGTTTCTTTACATCCGAAGATTCAGTTTGTCCTAATTGCAAAGCAAAAGATGAAATTGATAAAAGGACATTAAAAAATTTTATTGCAAATAATGATATTCCAGAGAATGCCGAAAGCTTATCTTTTTATTCTGGAGTTTCTTTAAAAAATATTAATCGATATATGCAAACCAAAGAATTTTCTTCTTTAAAAAAGAGTTTTAATAATAGTTTGCCAGAAATCAGATTATAATAAAAATCAGAATATAGAGTATTTTTAGTGAGGATCATTCTTATTAAAAATGCTCTAATTAATTATGTATATAAAAAGATTTACATTATATAGGATTATTGAATATGCATAATTTTAAAAAATTAAAAAATGATAAAATCATAGAACTGCTAAAAGGATGAGTAAAATTTACTCACCCTTTTTAATTTGCAACATTTATTATTTTCACATACCCTATTTCAGATTCACTCACTTTTTTTAATGTACCATATACATTTTTACTCTTGATTTCAGTCATGTGTCCGCCATTTGTTATCTCATGATATTCTGATTCCACTTTTATTTTTTCTTGTGTTTCACATTCTTCTGGTAATTCAAATGAAACAGTATATGCATCTTTATCAGTGACATCTTCTATTTTCCCAAAAATAACTCTGTCAAATTCCATAAATTCTTTTGCAGTATCATAAGAGCTATCTCCTGATACAACAAAGTTCAAGTTATACTTTCTTGAATATTCGTCTGCTTTTTCTCTAATTCTAGAAACAATTTGTATTCCTAACTCTTGAGATTTTTTACTTTGTGCATGATTATGTCCTGTTAAAACAATAAGACATTCATTTAAGCCTGTAAATTCAATTTTCATTATTCCTTGTTTCAAAGGTTTCTTAACCTTATCATCGCTCTTTAATTTTTCTGAATCAATCCATATCATTTCCTTCATTAATAAAGGAAAATTAAATACCTTTTTACTTCCTTGTATCTCAAATCTCTCAATTAGTTGGTCTTTCACCATTTCTATTTTCTGGTCTAATTCACCCCAAAATGCTTCAATATTATTTTTATGTTTTAATGCTATTCTAGGCAAATTAATAGTTGTACTTGACAATACTCCTCTTTCAGCGACTTGTTCTTTGTCTTTATCAACAAAATTGTCTGCTATTCTTGTGCCATCTTCTAAATAAGCTATTTCTGTTCCAAAGTCTCCTTCTTTATAAAATTCGCTATTAGCTTGGCTATCTAGCATTGCAAATGTTATATTTTTATCTTTTAAGACTAAATCACATGCTATTTTTAATAAGTCATAATTAGGAGTATTAGGTTCAAAATTGATTCCTTTTTTTACTTTAAATGATATTATTGGAGATACAGCTTCTTTATTATTTCCCACTCCCTCTTCAATAGCAAGTAATAAATTCTTAATTACCATTCTACCTTCTGCCGAAGTATCTGTTCCAATATTTATTGTGACAAGATTATTATTGCATAAACTATTTAAATCATGTACAAATGCTTCCATTGCTTGATATGTTTCTTTATTAGTCTTTTCAAGAGCTTTACTATACACTATTCTGAACATTCTTTTAAGCTCTTCTGCATCTCTAGTAAATTTATAAAAATTTTCTATATTAAAGTCAATTGTATTTAATTTTTCTATTTCTCTTTCTATACCGTTTATTGCAATGAATTTGTCATAATCAGTATATTCCAATATATCATAAATTGTTTGTCTAAATTCTTTTTTGAAAGTTTTCAAAACTCCTGGTGCCATATAATAATCAAATGCAGGTATTCCTTGCTCTCCTGATTGATCTTTTTGAACTCCTGCAATCGCAATAATTGTAAGCATTGCATACGACATTATTGTCTGTGGCTCTCTCATCATACTATTCTCTGTTGAAAAACCATCATCAAATAATTTCTCTACATTTATTTGTACACTCTCTGTAGTTCCCATTGGATAATATTCCAACTTATTTATGTGAATATCTCCATTTTCGTGGTATTCTGAAAATTTCTTCTTTATTAAATATGATGTTGCAAATTCTCCAGAAACAGTTTTTCCATATGCCTCCATAGTTTGCATAGCATTTCTATTTTCAATAACTGCCTCTGCACTTTCTTTTGTTTTTAGTCCTAATTTTTCTAATGCTTTTAAAAATTTATGTTTTCTTTTTTCTTCAAAAAATATTTCTCTTGATTGAGCCCTATTTTCTCTATATTCGGCAAATGATTTACATACATCTATATAACCATTATTTCTTAGTTCTATTTCAATTAAATCTTGAATTTCTTCAATCTTTATCCTATCTTTGTCCATCTTCATTATTTGAGCTATTACTTGATTATATATTAAATTAATATCGTCTTCATTATACTTACCTTCAATGCTGTCAAAACCTTTTTTTATCGCTATTGCAATCTTTGTTCCATCAAAATTAACTTTTTTGCCATCCCTTTTTATAACAATCCTATTAGTAATTTTGTCTTCTCTCATAATCGCTCCTTCATTATTTTTTTACAGTATAACACAAGCATAGAAAAATTGCTAGATATAATTTTAGTTAGCTTGACATAATCTGTTATTCATTATATAATAATCACTATATTTTAACATACATTCGTATGTACCACGCACATTGACACGTTTTATAATGAGAAAGGATATAGCTATGAGATATTTACTAACTGGTAATGAAGCCATTGCTCTAGCTTTCTATATTAATGGAGGGCAGTTTGCTTCTGGTTACCATGGAACACCGAGTACTGAAATCTTAGAAAACCTATCCAAATATTCTAATAACATTCATTCTGAATGGGCACCTAATGAGAAAGTAGCTGTTGAATCCGCAATTGGAGCTTCTTACGCTGGTGTACGTTCAATCGCTGTCATGAAACATGTTGGAGTAAATGTTGCAGCAGATCCCATTTTTACAGTCGCATACACAGGAATCAATGCAGGACTTATCATTATTACTGCTGATGATCCAGGTATTCACTCTTCGCAAAATGAACAAGATAATCGTCACTATGCAAAGTCGGCCAAAATTCCTATGTTTGAGCCTGCAAATTCTCAAGAATGTTTTGATTTTGTAAGCCATGCTTTTAAATTAAGCGAACAATATCAACTTCCTGTATTTATCAGGTTGACAACTCGCGTATGTCATTCTAAATCTATCGTTATAACCAGTAAGCACCATAGTTCTATTCACTTAAGTATCGATAAGAGTTCTCGGTTTGACCCAATTCCTTCAATTTCTATCAAGCTTCATGAATCACTTGAGCATAAGCTATTAGATATTGCAAACTCAAACTCTTACTATTGCGAGGAATTAATAAATTCGCAGATTGGAATTATAACATCTGGAATGTCTTACAATTATGTGAAAGAAGTTTTAGGAAATTCTGTATCAATATTAAAACTTAATTTAATCTTTCCGCTTCCGATCAATAAAGTTAAGCAGTTTTGCTCTAAAGTAGAAAGGATTTTTATAGTAGAAGAATTAGATCCTTTTATCGAAGAATCCGTTAAAGCTTTAGGAATTAACTGCATTGGAAAAGATTATATTAAATGCTCCTCTGAATTAAACCCTCACATTATCCGTAAGGCTTTCTTTCCTATAATTGAAAATGAGCTTATCTCTAATGTACCAGCTACCACTTCAAAGCCATTCTGCCCTGGATGTTTTTACAATACCTTTTTCGATGTTCTTTCTAGTTGCAAGAATGTAATCATAAGTAGTGACATTGGTTGTTATTCAATGAGTGGCCAAGAACCATACAAAGCCAAAGATATTGCGATTTGCATGGGTGCTGGCTTTTCTATTGCACATGGGATTCAAAAGTCGCTTGACATGTTGCATTCTGACCAAAGAGTAATTGGACTGATGGGTGATTCAACTTTTTTCCACTCTGGAATTACAAGTTTAATAAACTGCATTTATAATAACAGTAACCCTATTCTGATTATTCTTGATAACCAAAGTACTTCAATGACTGGTATGCAGGACAATCCTGGAACAGGCTATACTTTAGACCATAATCCGACTACCAAAATAGATTTGGTTAAATTATTAGATTCTTTGAATGTTAAAAATATTCGGACATTTAATCCTTTTAACAAAAATCAGACCATTCAGGCATTGGATTATGCTCTTTCTCTTAATGAACTTGTAGTTTTAATTGCACAAGGTTATTGCACTTTAAAACTAGCCAAATCCACTAAAAAGGAGGCATCTGATAATGCTTAACATTCTTTTTTGTGGCAAAGGTGGACAGGGAATTATCTATGCTTCCAAGATTTTCACTGAGTGCATTTTCTATAATTCCAACTTTGAAATCTGCTCTTCTGAAACTCACGGCATAGTGCGACGTGGAGGCCCTGTACAGACGCAAATTAGAATTAACCAATCCACAATTTATTCACCTGTCTTTGAAACAGCAGACTATATTGTAGATTTTGACGGAGAAGAAGCTATACGTTATTCAAATCTAACTTCTTCCTGTACCAAAATCATAAGCATTTATGACACATCACTTCAGCACAAGTTAATAAGTGAAAAACTTCCTCGTTATACGTCCAACCTATTCTTACTTGGACATTTTGTGCACACAATTGGAATGGATGATTATCCGTGGGCAAATTATATCAAGTCCTCTGATAATCAGAAAGCATTCAATTTAGGCTGCACATTATAGTGTCAAAACACCGCCAGCTATATAGCTAGCGGTGTTTTTTATATATTATACATTTCTTTTAACTGCATATTTTCATCAAATATTAGTTTAGTAATACTTGGTGATTCAATTTTAATTATATTTCCCTTATATTCAATATCTTTTCCTATTAATTCACACCAATTCATTAAATAAAATTTAATAGCAGCACCATGACTTACAATGGCAAGTCTTTTGCCTAAATTATTATTAATTACTTCATTTATTTTTTCTTCAAATCTATTTTTAGTATCATTCATGCTTTCGCCATTAGTGCATTTTAAATCTCTATCAATAATTTGTTCTATTGTATATGGATTCTTTTTTACTTTTCCTAATTCAGCAAGTTCATCTAAATCTCCGTAATTTTCTTTCTCCAAAATTATCACTAATATTTATTAATAAATTATTTTTTTCTGCTATATACTTTGCTGTACCCACTGCTCTTGAATATGAGCTGCTCCATAGTTCATCGATATTTTGTAATTCTGCATTATTACTTAATTCTTCTGCTAATCTTTCTCCATTAATAGATAGCACTATTTTTTCATTTTGCTGTTGACTATTATACTTTTCTTTATATCCTCTAAATTGTTCTGAATGCCTTATTAAATAAACTATTGTATCCATAAATCTTCTCCCTTTTCAAAATTATATATATTATAGCAAAATGCTAGCTAAACCACAAGTGTGATCTAACTAGCATTTTACCATATTGTTATTTATTCGATAATTCCTTCGTAAATATCCTTAAGCGTCTCCTTCCAATCTTCGCTTGCGCATTTCACATAAATTGTGGGCTTTACCGAAAAGCTATTTACATATCTGATGAAATAGGCAACATCTGCCATATTGTTGCCCACCTCGATGTAAATCTTCTCATATCCTTTCTTAAGGACATCCACCGCCAGCTTTTCAATGTCAACCAGCCTTCTTCTTTTTTCGAAAGAAATCTCGCAGCACTCCTCATGAGAAATAGTATACTTAAAGTATATCTTATTTCCATCTCCTGTGTCACGTTTCTTCAAATCATAGATTTCAAAGCCCAGCCGAATAGCCAGAATGAGCATGTGCGGTCTTTTATTCGAGCTTGCAAGAGTTATACTATTATAGTTCCCTTCCTTTGCAAACTGAATAAGCTCTTCCAGAAATTTTCTGTTAATCCCTCTATTTTGGTATTTTGGATGAACACCTCCATACCATGCATACAGGTTATTGATTTCCTTCTGTTCTACAATAATGCTATAACCGACTTTTTCCCCATATTCATAGTATACGAAAATAAAAATCCGGTTATCTTTCATTTTTTTGTAGTAACTGTTGATAGGAAAATCATTTCCAAAAATTTCTTTGTGAAGCTCCAGAATCTCTTCAATCGAGTCTGTAGGTTTAATCTCCACATAGATCACCCCATTTCGTTTTTAAAAGATTAACTTGTTCGGTACCATCACATTCGGGATCAATCACCTGAGTTTCAATAATACATACTTTACACTTATCAAACTTTAAAGTGCAAAGCTGCGAAAAATCTAATTGTCCAGTTCCTAAATTTAAGTGATCATGTCCTTGAATATAATTATGAATATGAATTTCAAGTACCTGATTTCTAAAATCTTCCTGTCCTTTTAGATGCCGTATCGCACTCGTTTGATTAATTCCTTCAAGTAAGCACCCTGACAGATAATGCCCAATATCCAAGCATATTCCACACCGCTTATCAGCTTTAGTAAAGTTCTTCAAAGATTCTAAATACTTATAATTTGCTCTAGAAACCTTTGCATTTTCAAGAAGCAACATACTTTCACTGGGCAAAGCATCAGCAATCATAGCGATTTTCTTACGAGCATAGCTACAATCACCAGAAAAATGAGTAACAAAGAATATATTGCTTGCCCCCACTTTTTTCAGCTCAGTAAGTAGCAATATGGTACTCTTAAATGCTTCTTCATTATATAAAGCATCTTTTTCAAGGTGAATTGAATATTGACCATTCGGAATATTTTGCAAGTATTTCAATACTGATGCACTACTAGATTTTCCTTTTACTTTGCACTCTAAGAATTGAAAATATTCAAAATACATGCATGCAAATTCAGGAACTATGTAATCATACGGAACTCTGAAACCAATTTTCATTTGATTGCACCTTTTTTCTTCAGCTGTTCAAGCAAATCTTGCAAACTGTATTTAGGTTCCAGACCACATTCTACAATACATGCATTGTACGCTTTCTGAGTATTTTCAGGTAAAAGCGGAACAATTTCCTTATACACTTTTTCACAAATGTAGCATGCACCTGCATCAGCATCTTTTACATCATCAGTCAAGAATTTAGCTCTTGCTCTGCATCCACTATTGCAAACCAAGCAGTATTTGCATTTTGCACAATGTTTCAGATCCTTCATACTAATCTGATATTCTTCAACAGGGCTGAGCTCGGCAATAGCTTTATCAACATCAAATCCAGCCTCTTTGAAATCAAACATCGTATTGTGGAAATACTGGCACAATGTAGCTTTTCCATTACTTCTGACAGAAATCTGATGATCTGCAACATAGTCGCACGGAGACTTTTCAAGTCTCTCTCTCAGATTTGCCATAACATCATAGTCATCACTCGGAACTGCATGCAGCATTATTGTCCTGAAAATGTTGTTAATCTCGATATCAAGTCTGTCTTGATATCCATGTTTCAAGTAATCCTGAATGATTTTCTTACTTACTTCGATTAGCTTCTGATAATAGCTCTCAAAGTCGTAAGAACTCATATTTTTCAGCAAATTGCCCTGGAAACCAACATCAAAGACTCGCCATCTTGCAGCTCCACTTTCGATTACCTTCTTGTAAACATCAAAAAGCATGTCTACATTATAGGGCGAGCAAACAGTATGAATACAAACTTCAATATCAGAAAACTCTCTTACCATTTGAACCTTCTGCCACAGCATTTGAGAATGCGATCCGTGTCTTAAAGATTCCTCAGCTCCTACATCGTCAATGCTAATCCGGATTCTTTTAAGACCTGCACTTTCAAGTTTCTTCACCATATCTTCAGTAAGAAGTGTAGCATTCGTAACCATATCAGCCTTAATTCCCAAACCTGTGATATAGCTAATAATCCCACAGATATTAGGATTAGTTAAAGGCTCACCACCGGTAATCAAAATCTTATTGATCTTATAATGCTTCTTGAGGTTGCCAATCAATTCGATAATTTCACCATACGACATGTCATCTTTTCTGTTGCTGTATTCGGCATTATGGCAGTATTCACATTTCATGTTGCAATGCGAAGTTACCTCTAACCGGATAGACGAATACTCTTTCGATTTCATAACAATACCATTCCTTTCAATATTACGAAAGATGGCTGACATGAAGTCAGCCATCTTTTATGTGCAACTATCAGTTGCCGGCCGTACGCATATCCATGGTATGCTCTCCTTTCAGCTTTATTATATCAGATGAGCTGATTTCTCAGTCTCTAATACCTTAACCTTTAGTCGCTTTTTTGGGTCAAGAGACCCAATGTTTTTCTGCTTTTGTAATATGCATTATAATATATCACATTCTCCAAAAATTGTCAAGCTTTTATTTGATTTCCCAGAACTTATTGTTTAAAACTTCATTCGCTTTATCAATATCATCTGCATAAATTGTACCAATTACATCTCCTTCATTTACAATGTCTCCAACTTTTTTGTTAAAAACAAATCCTACTCGTGGATCTATATTATCCTCTTTTCTCATTCTTCCTGCCCCAAGCATACATGATAATTTTCCTATACTTAATGCATCAAGCTTTACTAGTTCGCCACTTTTATCTGCAAAAATTTTCACCTCAAATTTAGCCTTTTCAAATTTATCTGGATTCTCAATATAAGATATATCTCCACCTTGGCTTTGAACAAGTTCTGCAAACTTTTCATACGCTTTTCCATTTTTGATATTCTCGATAATCATTTTTTTAGCATCTTCAAGGTTTTCAGCTTTCCCAGCCAATAAAAGCATATTTCCACCAAGCTCACATATTATGTCTTTTACGTCATCTGGAATGTATTCATTTTTTAATATAGAAATTGCCTCTTTAACTTCTAATATATTTCCAACAGCATATCCAACTGGCTCATCCATATTAGTTATGATACATCTTGTTTCTTTATGAGCAAGTTCCCCAATCTTTGTCATAATAGCTGCTAAATGTTCTGCATCTGTTCTATTTTTCATAAAAGCTCCGCTTCCACAAGTTACATCTATTACAATCTTGTTTGCACCAGCAGCAATCTTTTTGCTCATAATACTAGATGCAATAAGAGGTATGCTTTCAGTACAACTTATAGTGTCTCTTAAAGCATATATCTTTTTATCAGCTGGAGCTAAATTTAAAGTCTGTCCCATTAAACTAATTCCATGCTTTCTCACATTTTCCATAAAAGTGTCAATATCTATCTGTGTATTATATCCAGGAATAGACTCGAGTTTGTCAATCGTTCCTCCTGTAAAGCCTAGTCCTCTTCCTGACATTTTAGCAACTGGTATACCAAGAGAAGCAACTATTGGCATTAATACAAGAGTTATCTTGTCTCCCACTCCTCCAGTACTGTGTTTATCAACAACTTCTCCAAGTGATGATAAATCAAGAACATCTCCCGAGTACGCCATTGCTAATGTTAGATTGGTTATCTCCTCATCATTCATGCCATTTATATAAATAGCCATTACTAAGGCTGCAGCCTGATAATCTGTTATTTCATTATTTGTATAGGATTGTATAAAATACTCAATTTCTTCTTTCGCTAATTCTTTTTTATCTCTCTTTTTGGCAATTATATCTAAAATATTCATATGTATTCCTTCCTTAATCTTTTATCTAATTGTATTAGACATTTACAAAATGCTTTATAAATGTACGTCTATGTATTGGACATGGTCCATACTGTTTTAATGCTTTAATATGCTCAGCCGTTCCATATCCTTTGTTTTTCTCAAAATCATACATTGGATATACTTCATTCCATTCTCTCATTATTCTATCCCTTGTAACTTTAGCTAATATTGATGCACATGATATTGAATAACATGTTGCGTCACCTTTTATTATTGATTGATATGGAATTTCAAAAGTATCTATCTCTCTTAAAGCATCTACAATTACTATATCAGGCTTTTGTTTTAATTTTTCAATTACCTCTCCAAGCGCTAAATGAAGTCCCTTTTTGGTAGCATTTAAAATATTAAGTTCATCAATTTCTTTTTCCGAAATAATTCCTACCCCCCAAGCTAATGCTTCTTCTGTAATTCTATCATATAATATTTCTCTTCTTTTTTCTGTAACTTTTTTTGAATCATTTACCCATTCTAGTTTTGAATCACGTGGCATAACCGCAGCTCCAACAACAACAGGTCCAGCAAGTGGTCCTCTTCCAGCTTCATCTATTCCACATATAAATTTATATCCTTCATTATATAAGTTTTCTTCGTATTTCTTTAGATTATCAAGTCTTTCTTCTTCTTTTTCTTTCAACTTTTGTTACCTCTTTTCCACATTTTATTCGCATTTACATCATTTCAGATAATTTGTATTTTCCATCATATCCTTTAGTAATATACACTTCATTATCATCATAATTTACAATATAATATGAATCTTTTTCATTTTGCACTTCTATATTCAAATTTTTTAAATCTTCATTACTTAATACAAAATATTTACCATAATTTGATTCATCTATTATATTTTTAGCCTTAAATTCATTTATAACACTGTCTTCCGTCATTTCCGACATTTTATTTCCAATTAATATACTGTCATTTTTTTTCACTATCGAATTTTGTTTTAGAACTTTACAGGCACCTTGAATTAACAACATATTTGCTTTTATATCTGCATTTTCTTCATTTTTTATAAATTTTTTTGTTGCATAATATGCTCCTGAAATAATCATAATAATTAATATAATTATAAAAAATATTCCTACAACTCCAAGTCCACTCTCTTTATTCATCTATCTAACCTCTTTTCTAGGCTATTATATATTCTTAAGTGTAATCTGTCAATCAAATTCGATTTGTAACTAAAATGTAACAGCCTCTTCACATTCCTTTCACAAAAGAGTTGTATATTATAACTATATTACGATAGATTTGTATTTTAGAAAGGATTATTAATCATGGAAAACAATAACGATTTCGTAGAAGTAAATTCTACTGAAAAAAAATCAAATAATAATTTTACAGCACCTAAAAAGGAGAAAAAAACTTCTGGATTTGCCAAAGCAGTATTTGTTCCATTTGTAAGTGGAATTGTTGGTGCAAGTTTAGTAGTTGGATTATGTGCAGGCGTACCTTCTGTAAAGAAAGCCCTTATTGGCTCTACATCACAAAGTTCATCTGTGCAAGATCCATCATCTTCAATTAATTATAATGATGTAAACTTAAATTTAGTATCTTTATCAAGTATATCAGACACAGGAGTTGCTGTTGCACAAAAAGTACTTCCTTCAATCGTTGGAATTAAAGTAGAATATTCTGTTAGTACAATATTCTCAAGATCAACATCTACTGCAACTGCAGAAGGTTCAGGAGTAATTATTAGCAAAGATGGATATATTTTAACAAATAACCACGTAATAAGTTCTTCAAGCTCTTCAAGTTCATCAAGCTCATATTATTCAGTTGGTGAAGCTTCAAAAATAACTGTTAGTTTATATAATGATGACACTGAATATGAAGCAAAAGTAATTGGTACTGATTCTCAAACTGATTTAGCTGTTATTAAAATCAATAAAAGTGATTTAACTGCTGCTGAACTTGGTAACTCTGACACAGTTCAAGTTGGTGAATGGTGTATGGCTATTGGAAATCCTCTTGGAATGCAAAGCAGTGTTACAACAGGTACTGTTAGTGCTTTAAATAGAAACATTACAGACAGTGATGGAAAAACATATACTCTTATTCAAACTGATACAGCTATAAATGAAGGAAACAGTGGTGGTGCTTTAGTTAATTCAAATGGTCAAGTAATTGGTATTAACACTTTAAAAGCATCTGGAACTGGTGTTGAAGGTCTTGGATTCGCAATTCCTATCAATTCAACAAAATCTATATATTCTGATTTAATTCAATATAATAAGGTTAAACGTCCTTACATTGGATTTACTGGAAGCAATATAACTGAAACAACTATTAAGCAAAACCCAACAGCAAAATTAGTTGTAGGTGCTTATGTAAGAAGTATTGAAGATTACTCTCCTGCTGAAAAAGCTGGATTAAAAGTTGGCGATATTATTATAAAAGCTGACGGTCAAGAAATTAAAACAATGAATGAATTAAATGAAATTAAAAATAAACATAAAATTGGTGACACAATTACCCTTACAATTAATAGAGATGGCACTGAAAAAGAATTAACTGTTACCTTAGCAGAGCAACCATAATTCAATAATTATAAATAATAAATTCCTTTTAAAGTAGTAGAAATAAGATGATTTCTACTACTTTTTATTAAAAATCAAATTATTAATTATGTTAATTTATAACAATTGTTTTTTATTTTATTTGCAATTATATCACATCCAGTTCACACAATGGACAAATTCTGTTATTATAATATAAACATAATCAGTAATTAATGTTACTCCAATTACTGGTTAGAACAAAAAAACATCCCCTTTTATTTTCGAAGAAAGCTTCTTGAGAAGAAGCTTTCTTTTTTTTCTAAACCTAACTAATTACCCTTGTTCCAGAATACTTCTTTGTCATTACATTACTTTTTAAACACACCACTAGCCTAATAGCCGCTGTATCTTTCCAACAAGCATCTACTTGAATACTTCCTTCCTGACTTATATCATATAAACTAGCAGAAAAGTTATCTTTTGCTCTAGTACCAACACAATATTCCCACGATTTATCTGTATTTTTTATAGCATATAAGTTATCATTAGAATCAAATTTTTTGTCATTATTATCATTATATTGTATTGCATATCCATTTCTATTTTCTATGTTTTGTATTTCATTCGTTTCTTTACTTATAGAAATATCATAGCCCTCATAATTTGCAATAACTTTATCATTTTTTTCATCTATATCCTATAAAATTTTATTTTCTTTTAAATATTCTATTATATTCTTGTTTGTTTTCTCCTCTGCCTTATTCAATGTATATTGAGTTATTAATATGCTAAGATCTTCTCTTACTGAGGCTTCATCGTACGCTTTTTTCCAGCTCTAGCTCGTGTAAACACGCTTAATGTCATTGTTATCATTACACTTGCTAGAATTAGCAAGATTACTATTGTTATCATATTCTGTTATGACTATTTTTTATCTAGCCAACATTTATTAGTTCTTTTTCATCATTTAATTTTCTCATATTTAAAATATTGAATTTATAATATATTGTAATCTCCTTAATCTTGCTCAGCAGTATCAAACATTGGCTCTGTAAAGAACTCTCCTAATGTAATATTAAATCCCTCACAAATATGTAGTAGAGTATCTAATTTTATTAATTCTGTTTTTCCACTCATAAAAGTTGAAATAGTAGAACAAGGAATTCCTGACATTTTACATAGAGTCCAAACATTCATCTTTTTTTCTTTCAAATAAAATTTAATTCTTTTTCTAATTGCATCTGATAATTTCATTTTTTATTAAGCCTCCTCTAAATAACTTAAAAATCAATAAAATTGTATATAAATGCAACATATTACCACTTTGGTGTGTTGAAAATTTAGAAAATATTTTCAACTTATCAAACTAATTTGTTGCATTGAAAATTTTAATATGCTATAATGTAATTACTTCAATCTGCCAAACCGCAGAATTAAATTTATATAAGAAGTTTTGTAAAAATTATTGTCAGAAAAATAGTATTTTGCTATAATTATAAATATGGAAAATTAAAGTACAAAAGAAGTAATTAATTATGAGTACAATCGCTAGAGCCCTTGATACTGTATATATATTGTAAGCTTTAATTTAATAAATCATTTATATAGGCATAAGGCTATTTTTCCCTATGCATTTTTGTTGAACGCAAAAATGTATAGGTAAGAATAGCTTTTTTGTGTTCTTAAAATTTGTTATTAATATTTAAAAATATAAATAAAATTAGTCTTTGAACAAAAGACAAAGAAAGGAAGATCTTATAGATGAAAAATCTAAAATTTAATAAAAAAGGTATAAAAGCTAAGAAAAATGTGTCTGGTATAACTCTTATTTCTCTTGTAGTCACAATAATTGTGTTGTTAATTTTAGCTCGGAGTTAGTATTGCTATGCTGACAGGAAATAGCGGAATTATACGGACAAGCAACAAAAGCTAAAGAAGAAACTGTTGTTGGACAAGAAAAAGAACAAGTTGAAATTGCTTATGTTTCTGCTTCGATAAATAAACTTGGAGAAAATGTTACAGCAGTAGATTTACAAGAAGAACTAGATAAAACAGTAGGTACAGAAAAAACAGATACAACAATAAATGCAGATGGAACATTAAACGTTTTATTTAATGATACAGAACATAATTTTAATGTAAATAATGGAGAAGCAAAAAAAGTGGAGGTTGACAATTCCACGATGGCAATGTTTGATACAGGAACTAATGTGGCACAAAAAATGTATGCGCTTGCAGAGCAAGGACTAATACAATATGGGTATTTTATTAATAATTTGTCAATTGATGGAATAAAAAGATACACAGGAACGCCAGATTTATCGTCAATGACAGATGCAAATATAGTATCATGGACAGATGCATATACAGCATATGAACAAAATCCAAGTGCATATTTAAGCATTATACCAGAAGGTACTAGATTATGTCCTATATATATGTGGTTTGAGGAAAGTGGAACAGAAGAAATAAGAAGTATATCTGGCGAAACCAATTTAACAGAAATTACAGATTCTGATAGGCAAAAAAAAGTTAAAACAGGTACTCTATACTGGTGGTGTGAAAGTAATAATGTTTATTTAAACCCAGATAGCTCTAATATGTTTTGTGGCCTATCTTACTTATCAGATATAAGTGGATTGCAAAGTTTAAAAACTGATTATACTACTAATATGAGTAAAATTATGTGTGTGGTTAGTGAAAATCGAAAACTTAAAAATTTTGATGCATTGTCAGGGTGGAATATAAGCAATGTTACAGATTTAAGCTTTGCACTTTGTGGATATAGTAACTTGGAAAATATAAAAGGACTAAAGTATTGGGATACATCTAAAGTTGAAAATATGGAATCAATATTTGGGGATAGGGATTGTGCACCTACACAAACAAATGATATAACTGCATTATCTAATTGGGATGTAAGCAATGTAACTAATATGTCATGTATGTTTTACGACTGTGATGTTAGTGATTTGTCTGCTTTATCTAACTGGGATGTAAGCAATGTAACTAATATGTCATATATGTTTCAAGGCTGTGATGCTAGTGATTTATCTGCTTTATCTAACTGGGATGTTGGGCGAGTAACTTATATGTCATATATGTTTTATCATTGTGATAAGTTGATTGATGCTTCTGGTATTAATGACTGGAACATAATAAATGTGCGTGATTTTACTTATATGTTTGCGTTGTCTTCTGTGCATCCAGAATTCGCCAAGGTAACAGGAACCTGGGATGATAATGGGACTTTTACACCAACTACTTAATTAAATAATATGTTATAAAAAAGAACTGCTTCTAAAAAGCAGTTCCTTTTTTAATATAATTAAATAATATATATGATGGATAGTTTCTCTAGATTTGTCTATTACCTTATGCAAATATAATAGGCGATAGCTTGGCTATCGTGAGAGAAAACCTTTGTTATTACTAAATTTTACATTTTCGTCATAAGAGAATATGATTGTAACAACAAGCGCTATCAAAGTAATTGCTTTTTCACTACCAACTTTCCTTAGTGTTCTCATTTTTTATAATATGATTAGTTAATATTATTTTTTTATGCAAATTATATCTTTCACGCCAGTGTCAATATATTTAATTATCAAACAATATATAATTAAATTTAAGATTATAATTGATTGAAGGGAGTTTTCCATGAAAAATTGCAGTAAATATGAAGATAATTTAAACCTTATTGGTCCAATATTAAAAGAAAAAAGATTAGAAAAAGGACTATCTTTAGAAAAACTTTCTGCTGAATTATTACTCCTTGGAATAAATATCCCAGTCACAAGTTTACATCGAATAGAAAACAATCAAAGAACAGTTAGAGATTATGAAATATGCGCATTTGCAGTTGTTTTAGGAATAAATGTTACAGATTTACTTGATCCAATCACTAAAAGATTTAAAGTTTCATAAAAAAAGCACACTATATATTTTACATATACAGTGTGTTTTTATTAATAAATATATTTTTGAGGGTTAACTGTTGAACCATTAATTCTAATTTCAAAATGTAAATGGTTACCCGTCGAATTACCTGTTGAACCAACCTTAGCAATTACATCACCTGCTATTACTGATTTACCAACAGATGTTGTTAATGAACTACAATGTCCATAATAAGTTTCAACACCATTCCCGTGTGAAATTATAACTAAATTTCCATACCCACTCATCCAGCCAGCATACTTAATAGTTCCATCTGCTGCTGCTTTTATCTCAGTACCATATCTAGCTGCTATGTCTAACCCTGCATGAGCATGGTTTCTGATGCTTTCCCTACTTCCGTATCTTGATGATATTGTACCATTTGATACGGGAATACATGCTAAATATATACCATTAACTGTTCGTTTATCTTTTTCTTGCTTTTCTTGAAGTTTTGCGTTCATCTCTTCAGTAATCTTGTTTTTGGCCTCTTGAATTGACTCTTCACTCACTTCTTCTTCCAAATATAAAGTTGTTATCTTTAAATCTGGTTCAATTTCACTATAATCCTGTTTTAGTTCTTCTACTAAATTTTCCGCTTCATCTAAAGTATTAACATATACGATATTATCTGAATTATTATCTGCTATTTCATATACTCTGTAAATTTTGCTTGAATTTCCTTTTAAAATATCAAATGTTTCGTCTTCATTGACATTAGATCTACTAACAAACTGAAAATCGTAGCTTACATTATCTAAAGCTACAAACGCTACATTGTCTTCATCAACATTTAAAATTTCATTTTCTATTTTATTTTGAAATTCATCTTTATTATTTACAAAACCAATTTGTTTTCCTGCTAAACTTACAGCATAAGCAGGCTTAAATTTTACTGCTATTATTACGATTGCTATTATTATTGCCATAGCTATTACTTGCAAGATTCTTATCTTTCGTGTCATATAATGTGCTATTGCATTTTCGCTTAAAATATATATTCACACTCCTTTTTTGTGCAGCGTAATTTCAATTATAACATATATTCTTTACAAATTCAAGCAAATTATGCAAAAAGTGCTACATTTGCCAGCTAATTGCTCAATATTTCTACATTTTTTAGCATAATTCCATCTCTAAAAACATACGCCATATTAGGAAAAATCCATTCCAAAGCCTCATTAGAAATCCAGCTACTATCATTATAAATTCCTTCATTATATGCCAGAGACACTCTTTCCATATATTTTTCAAGTTCAATATGAGTAACAATTGCATTTATTATCATATATATAATAAGAATATAATCTGTAATTTTTTGCTTTTCTAAATTTTGAGGTTCAATATATTTAATAAATCTATCTGCTATTGGTTTCATTATATACATTAATAACACTGATAATATTCCCCATGATATTGCAAAATAAAAACAAGTTCTCCCATTTATATTTAAAAACTTCCCTGCATAATCCCAGAACTTTGCTCCATACATTGCTTGAATATAATAACTTGATATATATTCAAATGCACTCCCAATTATTCCTCCTAGTATAAAAACAACAATTATCTCAATAACTTTATTCGCAGAAATCTCATTTCTCATCCATTGCATACATATAATTAGAATAATAGCTCCTACCCCATAAATAGGGCAAAATGGTCCAAATATGAATCCCTTCCTACTTTCTAGTTTTCCAGCAGTTATCAAACAAAATAAATTCTCTACAATCATTCCTAAAAAACTAAAAATAAAGAAATACCATACAATTTGGTGAATTGTTGGCATCTCCTTATCTTCTATATATTTATAATCTATTTTCATATAATCACCTGAAAATATTATAAACAATATTCAATTTTTTATACTATATTTCAATTATATCCATCTCTGATGTAAAAGCAACATTACCATAAGCATAGATAATATATAGCTCTCCACTAGGTCCTTGAATAAAATTCGTTACATTTTTTACATCATACATTGAGTTTGATAAATCTCTTTCATATATATTGTATCCCGTACTTTGTACAGATCTTGCCTCATCAGCAGCTTCTTGAACTACTAATTTAATTTTTTTATTAACTGCATTTGAATCAAGACCTCTAGCATTTAATATATCTGTAATTGCAACATCTGAATCTGTTTTTAAATTGTAATTATATGCTTGTACTAGCAATCTCTGAGCATTATCTCCTTCTTTGATAGACGCCATTATTGCAACAGATAAAATATCATTATTTATATATGCTGTATAACTTACTTCACATATAGTGTATATTGAAGCATTAGTCATTATGCTGTTTAGTTTATTTACAAATACGCTTTCCGTTGTATCATTATATTTCTTAACTACTTCACTATCAATATTTATATATGGTAATGTAGCTTTTATATTGTATTTTCCTTCTTCTTGTTTTGAAAATCCATCAATTGAACTATAAACAATCTTTTGCTCATTTATAACTTTCTTTATATTAGTATCATCATATTCACTACCATTAAATTTATTAGTAAATAAGTCTTTGAATTGATCTTTTACAGATTCTTGATCATCTGTTGAATTTACTGAATTTTCAATATATATATTCTCTCTTTTTCCTTCTTTTCCATGTAGCTCATAATAAACTCCTATGAAGACAGAAGCAATGCACAAAAATATTGTGATTCCATAAAGTACATATCTAACTTTTTTACTCATATTAATCACTCTCTTTCATTTGTATTTCGACTAAATTATATCATGAATAATTTTCTAAAACAAGCTTTGGTCATACAAAAATCACATTTCTTTTATTGACTTAATAGTAAATATAGAGTAAAATATTAGCTAGAATGGAGACTTTATAATATGTTATGTTCAATTTGTAAAAAGAATACAGCAGTTATTTTTGTTAATCAACAAAATAGCTCTGGTGAAACAGAAACAATAGGATATTGTTATGAATGTGCTAAGAAAAAAGGTGTTAATCCTTTAAATACATTTTCAAACAACAATTCTAACTTATCTAATGAAGATATAAATAATATGACAAATCAATTAAATGAAATGTTTAAAGATTTGTCATCTAACCTATCATTACAAGGATTAAATCCTGATGATTTAGATGATAATTCAGATACATTAAATGATGAAGATTCTGAAAATAAACCTATGGGATTTGCTATCCCTCTTGGCTCAATTTTTTCAGGAATGTTCGGTTCTAAAGACGGTTCAGATAGTACATCAAATGGTACTTCTTCTGAAAGAAAATCTGTAAAAACTGAAAAGAAACAAGATAAAAAAAGACGTACTTTAAATGCTTATGGAACTAATCTTACAGAAAAAGCTAAGAATGGTCAGATTGATGCAGTTATTGGACGTGATAAAGAAATATCAAGAATGATTCAAATTTTAAACAGACGTACTAAAAATAATCCTTGTTTAATTGGTGAACCTGGTGTTGGAAAAACAGCAATTGCTCAAGGTTTGGCACTTAGAATTGCTAGTGGTGATGTTCCAGCTAAACTTTTAAATAAAGAAGTATATTTGCTAGATATGACAGCAATTGTAGCTGGCACACAATTTAGAGGTCAATTCGAAGCAAGAATGAAAAATATTATTGAAGAATGCAAATCTGCCGGAAATATTATATTGGTTATTGATGAAATTCACAATATAATCGGTGCAGGAGATGCAGATCATTCAATGAATGCAGCTAATATTCTTAAACCTTCACTTGCTGATGGTACTATCCAACTTATTGGAACTACTACCCTAACTGAGTATAGAAAATATATTGAAAAAGACACTGCTCTTGAGCGTAGATTTCAACCAATAATGATTGAAGAGCCTTCTGTTGAAGATAGTATTTCAATATTACAAGGAATTAAAGGATATTACGAAAATTATCATAAAGTAAAAATTTCAAATGATGTAATTAGAAAACTTGTTATATTATCTGAAAAATATATACATGATAGATTTCTTCCAGATAAAGCAATCGATGTATTAGACGAAGCTTGCTCTAGAATAAATCTTGATAACAAGGATTTATATAATCTTGAAATTTTGAAAAATAAACTTGCTGATGTTCAAGCTAAAAAAGAAGAAGCTGCATCTGCTGACATGGCTGATGATTATAAAAAAGCAGCTGAATTAAAAATGCAAGAATGTAAATTAACTGATGAAATTAATAATATAGAATCTAAAATGACTCCTAAAGAGCTTACTATAGAAGATATTGCAAAAGTTATTGAAAACTGGACTAAAATTCCTGTTCAAAAAATCACTGAAGAAGAAACTCGTGCCCTATTATCTCTTGAAGATAATCTTCATAAAAGAGTAATTGGTCAAAATGAAGCAGTTGCCTCTGTTGCAAGAGCTATTAGAAGAAATCGTGCCGGATTAAAAAGCACTAGAAGACCGCCATCTTTTATATTTGTAGGACCTACTGGTGTTGGAAAAACTGAGTTAGCCAAAGCTCTTTCATCAGAAGTCTTTGGAAGTGAAGATAGTATAATCAGAATAGATATGTCTGAGTACATGGAAAGCAATTCAACAGCTAAACTTATAGGCGCACCTCCTGGATATGTAGGATACGACGACGCTGGCCAGCTTACTGAAAAGGTAAAAAGACATCCTTATTCAATAGTATTGCTTGATGAAATTGAAAAAGCTCATCCTGATGTATTTAATTTACTTCTTCAAGTGTTAGATGATGGACGTCTTACTGACAGTCAAGGAAATACTGTAAACTTTGAAAACACTATCATAATAATGACATCTAATGTCGGTTCTAATCAAAATCTGAACTCAATTGGATTTGGAGCTACTTCTGAATTTAGAAAAGCCAAAATTCAAGAAAGTTTACGTGAAACTTTTAGACCAGAATTTTTAAATAGAGTTGACGAAATTGTTGTATTTGATTCATTAAATCATGATGAACTAATTCAAATTGTAGATTTAATGTTAAAAGATACTCAAAATGTATTAAATGATAGAAATATAAAAATGTATGTTTCTGATGAAGCTAAATCATTTTTATTAGAAAAAGGAACTGATTTAAAATATGGAGCTAGACCATTAAGAAGAGCTGTTCAAAGATATATTGAAGATGAGCTTTCTGACATGATATTAAAATCAGAATTATTAAACGGTCAAATTATTTTTATTGATGCAAAAGATAATAATTTAACTTTTAAAGTTGAATCAGAAAAAAAATAATTTCTTTATACTATTAAAAACACTTTAGGGGGATTAAAAAATGAAGTATATAAAACATATTCCAAATATCTTAACAATAATAAGATTCATATTCGTACCATTTATCGTAGTTGCTCTTGCATTAAATAATTACATACTTGCATTTGTTCTATTCACTTTATCATCTATCTCAGATATACTTGATGGATATATTGCAAGAAAATATAATGCAATATCTGACTTTGGGAAATTAATGGATCCATTAGCTGATAAACTTACACAATTATCAATATTAGTTACACTTTCATTAAAGCATATAATTCCATTATGGATTGCTATAATTTTAATTTGCAAAGAATTAGTTTTAATTTGCGGTGCATCATTCTTATATGGAAAACAACTAGTTGTATCAAGCAAATGGTATGGTAAACTTACAACAGTGTTATTGTATTTAGCAGTAGTAAGTTCATTTATGATACACATTTTTAACTTACCTCATTTTGATATTTATATATATATATTAGCTGTAATTCTAGCTATCTTTTCTCTAATAAGTTATATAACATACTTTTATGGAAAAGGATATTTGCCAAATAAAGAGGAACTTAAAAAAAATACTCCCCCTGCAAACAGTAATAAGTCAAAATAATCTAAAACCGATATATAGAATTTTCCTATATATCGGCTTTTTTCTATTCATAATCACTTAATCTTTCAAGTAACTCATTATCTCCGTGAGCTTTTATTCCTTTTTTTAATAATTCTACATCTTCTTCCGGCAAATATTTAGTTTCTATATCTGTAGTTTCTTTTAACTCCATATTTCCATTAGAGTCCACATTATATATCGCAATTACACCATCATTTTCCTTTATTATATAATGATAATCACACATATCATTCTTTTCTTTATAAAACTCTACTTTTTCACTTGAAAAACTTTTTATTTTCCAGTCAGGATATGATTTGCTAAAATATTCTTCATTTTGATTAACATCTCCAGATGGAATCTTCTTCTTACTTATCACATCTTGACCACATCCATTGTAATATGTTTCAAATATTAGATATGCATTAGGAGATGTCTTTATTTCATTTGAAGAAGTAACAATTATGTTAGTTTCATTTCTCTTTGCTATCTTATTTACATTTTCAACTTCATCTATCATTCCCTGTTCCATAGATGTATCATTAAATACATGTACAATAATTCCTAAAGTTATACCAGCTATAATAGCTATAAAAAAATATCCTATTAAGATTGATTTTTTCATCATTTCACCTCAATAGGATTATTTCCATAATATATAAATTTATTCTAAAAAATTCCAAATATTATTCATGTGAATACCAAAGTCCCTTGCTCTTTAAATCAGAAACAATTGCTTGATGCTTTGAAAGTGTTTCAGCAAAATAAGTTTTCCCATTCTTATCTGCAACAAAATATAAATAATTTGTTTCCTCTGGTTCTAATGCTGCAATTATTGATTCTAAACCAACTGATGCTATCGGTCCAACAGGTAGCTTTCCTTCCATTCTTGGTCCACGTGTATTATATGGATTATATTTATCAAGTTCGCTCTGATATAAATCTCTTTCTGACATGTCCACTTTTATACCATAATATGTTGTTACATCACTTCCAAGTGACATATTTTTCTTTAATCTGTTGTAAATTACGCTGGCAACTCCTGCTCTATCTCCACCGTCAGATACTTCAAGCTCAACAATTGAAGCAACTGTAAGTAGCTTATGAACTGATATTTCTTTTTCTTGTATTTCAGCTTTATATGGTTCTAGCTTTTTTTCCATTTCATCCAACATTGTTTTAAATATATCTTCAACAGTTACACTTGTATTTAAGAAATTATAAGTGTCTGGGAATAGATATCCTTCTAGTGGATAATATATATTTTTATCTAAAATGTCATCACTTATAAACCAGTATTTATCTATTAATGTGTTTAAGTAATCTTTGTCTTCTAATTTAGCATATACATCATTTTCAGAGTTATTAGTTTTCGCAGCAATAGTCTTTGCTATCCATCTCATATTTTTACCTTCTAAAAATGTAATATCTATTGTTTCTGGATAGTAGCTGCTTCCATTCTTTAAAGCATCAATTATTTGCTTTGCATCCATATTTTTATTCAACTTATATGTTCCTGCTTGCATACCTGAAACTTTGTTTAATTTAGTATAGATTTTAAAAGTAAACGCATTATTAATAAGTCCTTTTTCCTTTAATTGTTCCGCTATTTCTGAGTTTGACCAACCTTTTTTTATCTCTATTACAATTTCTTCTGATTTATTACTAACTGATTTTAAAGATACATTATAATATATCACAGCTGATACAGCAATTATTATAATTATAAATAATACAATTAAAATCGGTATTAGAATTTTATTTTTCTTTTTCATATTTTTAGCTCCATTCTTATTTATTATTTCATGTTCTTTATCATCTATGCAAATTTTATCATATTACAATTTAAAATTCAACAAAATACACTTTATTCATATGTGTGTATTAATTTTTATTTTTCCATTTTTATCTATAATAACAGAGATTTCACCCATTTCATCAGTTCTATAAATTTGTATATTTTTTTCTTCTAATCTTTTTATCACATCTTCATTTGGATGTCCAAATTTATTATTTTGTCCAACTCCAATAAGTGCAACCGACGGATTAATTAAATCTAGAAATTCTTTTGTTGTTGATGTTTTTGATCCATGATGTCCGACTTTTAATATATCAGCTTTTAATCCATTAGTATATTCTTTAACCATCTCATTTTCTGCAACTTTTTCAATATCTCCTGTAAATAAAATCCTTCTATTTTTATATTTTACCATACACACTATTGCATTATTATTTAGCGGATTCTCAGATATTTGATTCTCTTTACTTTTTGGATGTAATATTTTAAAAGCTAAGTCTTTTATTCGTATTTCATCTCCTGATTTTACATATATTATTTGTATATTCTGCTTTTTACAAATCTGTTTAAATTGTTCATAGATTGAACTTGTTTTATATTGTTCTGATATTATTACATTTTTTACTTTCATATTTTTTAATAAAAATATGAATCCGTGGCTGTGATCTTCATCAAAATGAGATGCCATTATATAATCCAATCTTGTAATTCCTCTATTTAATAAATAATTATTTAATACATTTTCTCCTATATCATAAGATTTCCCATCTTTATTTTTTGATAAACTACCTCCACTATCTATCATTATATTTGTGCCTTTATATCTAATTAAACAACTGTCACCTTGTCCAACATCTATAAAATTAATTCTCATTCTATCCTGATAAACATCTGTAAAATTTACAATTAGCAATATGCTAGCTCCAATAGTTAAAAATGAATATACATATTTTCTACATTTTAACTTCCTGCAAAATATAAGTATATATATTACTATTACAAAAAATATAGCATACCTCGGAACATACATTTGTGCGAATGGAATATTGGCACAAATTTCGGCTATTTTTCTTAGCATCATTATCAATAAATCCAGTATCATATATAGTAATTTTATTGGAATACATAGCGAAATAAATTCTAATATAATAATTATTCCAAGTAACCATGAAGCACATATATTTGAAATAATAAAACTTCCTGAAATTGTATGAAAATTATATATCATTATTGGAATTATAAATATATTAGCTGATATTGTTAGAGTTATACTTTTAAAATGTATATGCTCTGATATTTTTTTGTAAAATAATATTATTCCCAATACTCCTGAATATGATAGCATAAAGCCACTATCAAAAATTATATATGGGTTATTTATTATCTGAATAATTGCTGATATTGCAATATTGTTTAAACTATCGTTCTGCCTTTTACATATACTCGAACCAATTAACAGTATACTCATTATCCCTGCTCGCACGACTGAAGCTGTATTTCCTGTAAGATTCATAAAAAATATTATTGCTATAATTTGAATTAGTTGTCCCAATCTCTTGTGTTGCAATCTATTAGAAATAAATGTTGCTATTAATATTACATAAGAAAAATGAGCTCCAGATATCGCAAGCATGTGCATCAAATTAGCCTTTTTGAAATTATCTTCTACTTCGCTTGATATGTGTGATCTATCTCCTACAATCAGAGAGATTGCTAGTTCACTATTTTCTTTTTTTAATTTTTCTCTTAATTTGGATTTAATATATTTACGTAATTTGATTATTATATTGTCACTTCCATTTTTTACAATTTCAACATCTTCTACGTTAAATATCCCATATATTTTTTTAGTACGCAAATACGTTTTATAGTTAAATCCTCCATAATTTCTATCTCGTGTCGCTTCTGTATATTGCGCATTAATCTTAATAATTGACCCATATTCTAATTTTTCTACATCCTTTGGAATATATAAAATAAATTTTTTATTATCTATCTCAGCTTGATATGAATATACATAGTTTTTTTCCTCTGCTTCTGAGATAACTTTTGCATAAAAAACTCCTTCTTTTTTTCCTTCATACTTTCCAAATTCATATCCAATTTTATTTAATATGATAGTCAATATAACAAGAAAAATTGCGAAAACACATATAATTCTATTTTTCATAAAACCTTTCCGTGTCCCCGCAATATTTGCAATTATTTTGATAAAAATTGTTTCATTACATAACCTTTTCCATCACTAACCTCAACTTTGTACCAATCTCCTGACTCTCCTGTAACTCTAACAGGTGTACCTTTTCCAATACTAGTTACTGCTTTTGAGTCTTTTGTTGAACTTTCTCTAACATATACAGCTTCAACATTAACATACATTTGTACTGGATAAGATGTGTTTGATTCACTAGTTTTTTTATCTACTGTGTTTGAAACAGTTGTATTAACTTCATTTACAATATTATTTTCTGTTTGATTAGGTGTTGTAATATCATTTACCTGTTCTACAACATTTACTTCATTTTCAACATTATTATTAGAAACTGTATTATTTACTACATTAGTAATTTCTGCTGATGTATCTCCTGTATTCTTTTTCTTTCCTGTAATTTTTGATGCCATAACCCAACCTGATACATCATCGTTTTGAATGTAGCACCAATTTCCAGCCTCTGAAATTATGTCTATAATTGTATTTTGATCTATTGTAGCAATTTTCGTAGAATTAAGTAATGGTAATACATATACTGTTGTAGTCTCTTTTATTTTACTAACATCATTAATCATATCCGGATTAGTATTAACTGTTCCTTTATTTGGATCTTCTGTTACAGTTTCTTCTTTTTTATCAATATATTTTTTGTTAACATATCCTGTAATATTATTTACAGAAATTTGATACCATTCGCCTTCTTCTGATAATATATTTACTTCTGTTCCTTTAGCAAGTTGCTTTATTACATTTTTACTTGTACTTGCTCCCTCTCTCATATTCAAGTCTTTTGTATTGACTGTACCCGTAGCTGCCCATGCTACTGTTGCTATCATTGTCATTATTATTATCATTATAATTGTTGTAGCAATCTTTTTCATAAAATCTCCTTTTACGCATTTCCGTAATAATTCTATCTTTGTAAAGTATATAATGAACCTATTAAAAAGTCAAGGTATACTCAGCTAAATTCACACTTTATACACAAATTTAATCTCTTTATCTTTTCTTTAAATATTATTTATCGTTTTACAACAATATAAAAAGCCTTATACTTAAAATAGTATAAGACCTTCTACATTATTGGTTATTATTTGAATCATTATTTGAATCATTATTTTCTGTATTTTCTTGCACAATTTGCTCATCATTATACACCGCTTGTATTGGTTGTTCTTGTACATTATTATTCATTGGTTGTGCTGGTTGTTGTGGCATATTATTGTACATTGGCTGCGCTGGTTGTTGTGGCATACTATTGTACATTGGTTGCGCCGGTTGTTGTGGCATATTATTGTACATTTGTTGCACTGGTTGTTGTGGTATACTATTGTTCATTGGCTGCACTGGCTGTTGTGGCATATTATTGTACATTGGTTGTGCTGGTTGTTGTGGCATACTTCCCAATTTATAATAATCATAAAATTCTAATAAAGAAATTTGGATATAAGGAATTAATACAAGCATTCCTACACTTCCAGCTATATTAGATATTACTGGAATAAAGCTTAATATTCCACCTGATATTCCTCCAACTATACATGCTAAAAATCCCCATCCTATAAATGTAAGAGTTAAATAAAAATACTTTCCTCTTTTACCAGTCATAATTTCTCTACTTTTTTCTACTGCTTGTTTTGTTGTCATATTAGGATTTTCAATAGCTATAAATGTTGATAGAGAATAATATAGCCCCTTTATTGCAGCTAAAATAGCTATTACTATTATAGCTATCACACCAACTACAGTTAATATTATTAGTCCTATTTTTGAATCAACACTTGAAACTGATGAACTATATAGCACTACTGATGCTATAACATTATATAATGTACTAAAGAAAATTAAACAAAATGCAACTACTTCAGCAACAAAGTACCATATAAGCTTTAAAAAGATATTCCATGATACTCCCCAAGCTCTTCCAAAATTACTAAAACCATAATTTAAAAAGTCAAATGGATGTACTTTTTCTCCATTTTTTAATTTCATATATGAATATGTTAATCCATATTTAATTGCTGGCATTACAATCATACTAAAAAGTCCTGCCATTGAAGCTATAGATAATAATCGTGCATTTTCTCCTAATGATCCTAACCATTCTACTATTGCTGTGAATGCAACAAATACAAGAGTTAGAACTATTGCATCACTCCATTTTCCTTTTAATTTTTCTCTAGCCCTTTTTCTAAAGTCTCTAGCTTCCATAAAAAGTTCCCCTTTCTAAATTTATTATCTTATGTATTTTTTCTATTCTATTATACAGTTATATATTCCATATATCAATAAATTTAGTGAAATTAAATAAAATATTTAAGCAAAAAATAACAGAACTACCCTAAGGTAATTCTGCTATTTTTTATTCCACTTTTTATTACTAAAAAGAGATTACTCAATAACTTCTGAAACAACTCCAGATCCAACTGTTTTGTTTTTAATCAAATCCGTTTGTCGCAGTTTGCTCAAAATAGCATAAAATCAATATTTTTTATCTGTAATTTTGTTCAGTTTTATTCAGTTATTTCCAACTTAGTAGATAAAAAGTAGATAAATCCTATTTTTTATCTATTTTATGATAGCAATCAATATAAGCCATCCTATATATCTCATGAATGAGATTTTTATTAATCATAATTAGCAATTTATATCTTAATGGTTGTTTCTTCATGAGTCTTTGTGTCAATTCTTTTTCTTCCATTAATATTACCTCCTTTTAAAAGTCGGAGAATATTCTCTTGCTAATTATATTATATCATATTATGTAAATACATTTAACCCCTCTAGACTTTATATAAAGTATGTTTTCACTTTATATCATTTTCTAAATCATTTATAATATTCAATTCTTTGTCTAGATTTGCTTTTATAACATCATCTTTTAATTTTTTTAATGTATTTCCACAACCAATATAATTTCCATCTTCTAATTTCTCAAGAGCCTCATCAATGAGTGATAAAACTTGCATTTTTAAGCCTCCAATCATTTTTTATTTATCCATATTTTATCACAATTATTGTAACCCTACAATATATATACCCAACTTTATATAAAACAAAGTATAGTTAAAATAAATATTACTTCATTCTATAATATATGCAGTTGCAATTATAGAAAGGAGGCTAATATGATACATCTAAAAATTGAAGAACATCTCAAAGAAAATGGTAAATCACTATATTGGTTAACTGTACAGACTGGAAGAAGTTATCAGTCTTTAAAAAATCTTACAAAAAAGGATTTATATGGCATACATTTTGATACTCTAGAAATGTTATGCCGAGCTTTTAATTGTACTCCTCGGAGAATTATTAGAAATGATAGATGAAAAGGAGAGTGGTAAAAATGAGCAAAATTCTAAAGCAGTATAAAGAATTAAAAGAAAAAGATGCATCCTCAATATATATTTTTAGAATCGGCATATTCTACAATATTTTGAATGAAGATGCAAAAATTCTAAATGAGAAACTAAGTTTGAAGATCACATCATTAAGTCCTGAAATTATAAAATGTGGTTTTCCTATCTCATCTTTAGAAAAATATACTAAAAAATTAGATAATTTGCAACTACAATACAAAGTGATAGATGATCTACCACAAAACTCTAATATTGTTGATTATTCAAAAAATATTGAGATAAAAAAGATATTAAAAAAGATTTCTGAAATTGATATGAACAATACAACATTTCAACAAGCATTTAATATTTTATTAGAAATTCAAAATAAGTTAAAAAATATTAAGTAGAGGAATACATCCTCTACTTATTTTAGTAAATATCTATATTTTTAATACTTGTCCTGGATAAATTTTATTAGGATTTGCAATACCATTTTTCTTTGCTATTTCCTGGTATGTCGTTCCAAATTTACTTGCAATTCCAGACAAAGTATCCCCAGATTTTACAATATATGTTTTAGATGAATTAACACCAGATTTTTGATTTACTATTGTTTGTATTACATCATAATCATACCCTGCTGCTTGTAGTTTTTTCTTTCTTTCAGATCCATTATCCCATTTACCAGCTAATACTTCATTTGCAATTTCCTCATTTGATTTTTTTGAAGAAATGCCAGACAATTCATTAACTCTGGCTTGTACTACATCATAGTTATAACCTTCAGCAACTAATCTATTTTTTCTATCTTCGCCATTTCCCCAATCGCCAGCAAGAACTTCTTGTGCTAATTGTTCTATTGATTTTTTAGCTGGTGTATTTGGAGATGAATTACTATTGTTATTTATTATTGATGGATAATCTTTATATGCTTCATTCATATCCACATTACCAGATATACCATTTACACTACCCGTAGATGTGTATTGCCATAATCCATAAATATTTTTATCAAATGATGCTCCTTTATTCCACCAAGCAATCCATTTATCAAATCTGTTTAGTCTTGAAGAATTTAGTTTTGTATCAAACCATGATTTTGAAGCATAAATTGCTGCATAATATCCTGCTTCCTCAAACATTAAACATTCTTTTTCACAAATAGATACAAGAACATCATTTGATGGCATACCATGTTTTCTTTTATATCCATCTGCATCTTCCATATCAATAATAACTGGAAATCTTACTTTATCTTTATATGGTGCTAAAGTTTTTATTACTAAGTTTGCTTCATTTATAGCATTATTTATATTTAATGCATAAGAATATGTATATACACCAAATGGCATTCCTACTCTAATACATTCTTCTATATTTCTGATGGCTTTACTATCTACTGAATTTTGCCCATAACTAATTCTTATAATAGCAAAATCAATTCCTGATGCCTTTACTGCATCCCAATTAATATTACCTTGATGTGCTGATACATCTATTCCTTTACTCATTAGCTCCACCTCCAAATTCATTTTCATCTCTTTGGATTTCTCCATTTCCTAGAATTTCATTTTCTTCCATTGAAAATTCCACCTTTCTTTATAAAATAAAATATAGGAAGATTTTTTATATTTCTCCCTGTATTTTTACTATTTCGCAAAAAAACGGCTTACGAAAATCAATTTTAAGCCATTTTTTAATCTTGGTTGATATCATTTGTTGTCTCATTTTCAGTGTTTTTTTCAACATTTGTCTTTCTTGTGAAAAAATATGTAAAAACTGCAGTTGCAATATTAGAAAACAAAGTAAAAACTATCTGAAATATGTCCCAATTGCCTTTTATTGCTACAATTAAAACTAGAGCTATAATTGTAAAAGTAAATGCAATTGTTACAAAACTTTTTAAATCACTCCATGCTTGTTTCATTACTTTCTCCTTTCTTTTAGTAGTTCTTGATAGTTTCTATCAACTTTACTATCAATCGTTACTAAATTACTTGCTATTATATCTAAAGATTTTGCAATATTATTATTACTTTCAGTTAGAACTTTAAGCATTTGAGTATTATCTTCAAGCATTTTATTATTTTTTGTTTTATCTTGTATAAATACCCATACGAATAAAGCTGCCATTATTAAAGTTCCACCATATTGAAATATAGCTTTTATTACTTCCAATAACTCCATCCTATTTCTCCTTTCAGTAAAATAAAGAAAGAGCCTTATATTAAGACTCTTCTAATTTTTCTTTTACTTTTTTTCTCCATAATTTTGGGACATCATCAATTGTCATTGTTTTTAAATCTCTAATTTGAATTACATAAAAATTAACCATTTCCAATTACCTCCCCAATATCAATTATTGCTTGTTCTAATGCAGATATTCTTTCAGTATCAGAAACATTTATAGTTTGCTTTAAATATTGCTCTTTAGCAAAATTTAACCATACTAAAAATTCTGTATCATTAGATAAATCATTTTCTAATGTATCTCTGTAATTATTTTTTGAAATTCTATACATATCATAAGTATAGTATGTCTTAAATTCGCCATTTTCATCTTTCTTTGAATGTTCTGTAATATTTTCATTTAAAATAATATCGCATTTTCCATTTAATATATTTTCTATAACATATTTATCTGGTGTTACATCTGACTCACAATTTAAGTTTACCTCTACCATTTCTAATCACTCCTTTACATTTTTTTAGAGTTATTTTATAGGGCTTAATATATTTATTTCTATAATTAAAACTATCACAATGTGATAACCAACCATGATATGAAATCATAGAATAAGCATCTGTCAGCCTTATATATCCTCTTTTTACAATTTTTTTGACTCTTCTCTTAATTCGAAGAAAATTGTTTCGCCTTAATGTTGTATAACCTCTATAAAATCTATATCCGCAAAAAATCTAATGGACGACTATCTATTTTAAATAATTGCCAATTATCTTTTAATTTTAATCCCTCTGGTTTTAAAAATTCATCAATTTCATGTTTTATTTTATGCAGTTCTTTTTTATTTCTACCAAATAAAACCATATCGTCCATATATCTCAAGTAATATTTCACTTTCATTTTTTCTTTAATGAAGTGATCTAAATCTTGCAGATAAAAATTTGCAAACCATTGACTCGTAAAATTACCGAATAGGTAACCCATTTTCATTACTACTATCAATTATAGCATCAATTAAATTCAGCACATCATAGTCTTTTATTATTCTTCTGAATTTTCTTTTACACACATTTTTATCAATGCTGGGATAAAACTTTTTAACATCTAATTTTAGACAATATTTTGTGTTTTTTCTATCATCTTTTAATATTCTTTTAATATATGTTGAGCCATAATGTATTCCCCTATTAGGAACACTAGCACAACAATATTCATACATGCCTTTTTGCAAGATTGTTTGTAATTGCAACATTAATGACCAGTGAATACATTGGTCTGGGAAAAATGCTGGTTTAAAAATAATCCTCTCCTTTTTATTTGCTCCATCATGTATTGTCATTTTTTTATATGGAGATAGTTTTATTTCTTTCGTAGTTAACATATTAAAGAGAATATCGACATATCTATCAATATTCTCTAATATCCTTGCTACATTGTTCCTATCTTTTTTCCCTTTTGCTGCTTCAATTATTGCTTTTTTGATGTTATCTTTGTTACAAATATCCTTGTAAAAATTGCCTTTTCTTTTCATAACACACCTCTGGTAATATAATAATTTCTTATTTTTGTCTATCGGATTTTCAAACCATAATGGGCTTACTAGTCCAATCCAGTTGCGACTCTATTTTGAGCAAGGGCTCTGGAAAATGATGTGTAATATATATATAATTATTATTTCAAAAATAAGTACACGAGCACCGATGTTCCAATTCGCATTCGAAGAGCCATTGTTGAAGTTCCAATACCACAAGCCATCGTTAGCCCCATTGTTGAAGCTACCACCAACATGAGCAACCCTCAAACGAGAAGCGAAAGCTCGGCAAAGCACACATCAAATCCCTATATTTTCAATTGTGTTTGAAATGATAATAGCATATTTTTATTTTTATTTTAACTATATCAGCCTTTATATAAAGTCTGCCTATAAGATTTTGATTTTATAGAATAACACTAAATTTATAAAATCATTTATAAATATTAGACTTTCTTTAAACATTTTGGAGGCTGACCGCCCCCAAACCCCCGTTATATCTGGTTATCAATAAGAACACGAGCACCGATGCCCCAAGTCGCACTCGAAGAGCCATTGTAGAAGTTCCAAGACCACAAGCCATCAGGAGCCCCATCGCGGAAGCTACCACCAACACGAGCAACCCTTTTTGCTCCTTCAGCAATTGAAGTGGCATTATTGTAATAATAGTCACATAAATAAGTATTACTTCCCCCTCCAACAGCTTTTGGAAATCTAAAGAATGGCTCATCAACATCTAAATCCAACTCTTTTGCATAGCCCTCAGTGCCTAGAGCATTATAACCTAATTGTTTATAGTTTTCTGTAGTATCACTCGCATATAAAGAGTGGTTTTTACAAATATAAAACTTACCACTAATCATGTTGATACCATCCACCCATTGCCAAATATGTGCAAAAATATTTTCTATTCCTCTATAAATCATTGAATGATAACCATCATTATTTAAGCACCCAGATTTCATTCCTAATGTATCACATTGGCCAGTAATTTGTGCCATTGTGCAAACAAAATTATCAACTGCTATATTAACTGCTGCTCCATCAAATGTTATTGCTGAACCAGTAACACCATTTTCATCATAAGCCTCAATTGCAGTAATTTTTCTTGCATCTGCAACTTGAGTTCCACCATCTGATGTACCAATTCTTATAATTTGTCCTACATAATAACCAGAAGAACTTCCAACAATTGCTCTATTTGTATTATTTTCTGCTACAAGTGTTCTTAAATATTTACGACTTTGAATGCCATTTCCAAGCATTGATTGAGAGTTATAGTTTGCATACTCGACTAAATATAGCATTTGAACAACAAAATATCTCCAATCTAATTGAGAGAAATTATCTCCTAAAGCCTTTGCTAAAGTTCTAAAAGCTCCTATTGTCTTATTAGTTGTTGGCACTAATCCGCTATAAGTATGTAGTAATCCGTCATCAGCAACAACGGAAGCATTATATCTTCCCATAAAGAAACCATCTATTTCTGTAAAACCTGCTTTTGGATAATCTGCTAATAAAACATAATCATAATCGTTTTCTTGATAGATTTTCCAATATGTTTTTGGATAATATGTAAATACATCCCCTTTGCTACCATCAAATTTAAAATTAGCATCTCCAAACCAAGCATTTATTTTTTTTGTAGTTAAATCATAATTGCATGATTTTATTTCAGACCAAGGAGCTAAACTATCGAAATTATTTTCAACAGGTCCACCATTCTTTGTAGCATTAGCAACCTTTCCAACACTATCAAATAATCTTTCCCATGTAGAACTAGAATTATTTGTTATTTTTCTTCTTATTCCATAAACATGTCCTCTTGTTGTTTCCATTCCATCAACTTCTTCTTCTAATTCCTCAATACGAGCCGTTACACTTGTAAATGTCTTATCTTTAATTGTTGATTTTCTGGCATTTGTAACTTCTTCATCTTTTATGTTTACCCCTTTATTCGAAATAGGTAAAGTTTTACCATTTAAAGTAAGACTTTCTATTTTATTTACTTGTGCTCCAGATGCAATTTTATCTAATTTATTTTTTTCTTCTGTTGAATAGTCTTCTGTTGATAATTGTTTTCCATCAACTTTATCAACCTTATTACCACTTAGATTACTAACTGCATTGTCTATCATGTCCCAGTTATCATTCATTGCTGCATCAATATCAAAGTTACTATTTAAGTCCTCATCATCTTGAGTATTCCATTTAAATAATTTTAAAAATCCAGTTTTTAAAGACATCTTTTTATCTCCTTTCAAATTATATTTTTATTTCTTTTCCATTTAAAAAGAGTTTGCCATATATTTGCAAACCCTTTCCTAAATCAGCTCTATACATTCCACCAACTGCAACACCTTCTTGATCAATTGCAAGTTGTGGAGCTCCAGAGCCTAGAATTAAGTCAAAAGTAGATTTTGATAATCTATCTTCGACATATATTTTTATATTAAAGTTATTAGTTACTGAAAATCCTTCCGCTTCATCATCGCCTTTGATAAGTCCTTTAAAACTAAATTTACTACCATCAAAAGTTAATGTTAATGTTGTTGCTCCAGTAACCCATTTATCAGATGATGTTGTTTTATATTGATAATAGCATTTAACAATTCCGTTTATGATATTACCAAAAGAGTTATTCCAGTATTGTCCCTCAAACGATAACTCTGTTTCTTTTCCAACTACATTAGTTCTAATAATTGATGCTTTTGTTATTTTTATATTTGAATAATTATAAAATGCACTTGGGCTAATTTGTTTTGCAGTTGAATTTCCCCTTGAATCTATCGCATATACTGTAAAAACATTACTATCAACATTATCTATTTGACCACTAACATTTGAAGAATTAGAGTATCCTATTTCTTTTTGCTTCTCTCCAATAACAGCTCTATATTTTGTTATTGTAGCATAATCTTTTCCAGTTGCTTTATTAGCACTAGAAATATTTATTTTTACATCTGAATAACCTTTTATTATTCCTTGATTTCCTCCAGTTAAAATCTTGCATTTTTCATCTGTGTCCTCGTATGTAAAATTATTAAAAGTAGGATTTGAATTAGTTATTACTAGATTTCCATAAAAATCAATATATTGTGCTTCTGTATCTCCATTCATTGTAGCAATTCCAACATTAAATGATTGTGAATTACTATTAGGAAGATATTGAAACATTGATTGAATTTGTGCTGCAGTTATTGTTGTTCCACTTTGTGTTAATCTTCTAGTATTATCTGGTGTTTCAAAATAAATTTTATAAGTACAACCAGCTGGATTTGAAATTTCTTTAAATTCTAATTTATCTGTGGTTGTTAATTGTATGCCAGTAGTTACATTGAGTTTTGTTCCATTTTTGTATAAGCTTCCTGTTACTTTATTATAAGTATTTTGTTTTATTGTTCCAGTAGTAGTCACAACAGAACCATCTTTACTTGTAGCTCTTAATTTTATATTGTAGTAGGTATTTATTGATAAACTTGTTATTGTAAAACTTCCACTAGAACTATTTGGATTACCTTTATTAGTCCAGCTAGAACCATCATTTAAGGATAATTCTAATTTTTGAATTGTAATATTAGTAGCCCATTCAACTTTTAATTGACTTAATCCACTATAACCACTAATATGATTTACATTATTTTTTGTAAATTTGGTTTGGGTATATGTTGTTTGAGTAACTGTTCCACTATCTGTTGTTTGTTGCGAATCTTTCCTTCTTACTCTAATTTTAACTTTATAAGAAGTTGCACTACTTAAGCCACTTATGATTTGGTCTGGATAACTTAATCCCTCTTTCCATGTACTACCATTATCAATTGAATACCAACCTTTGTCGCAAGCATGTCCAGCAGCCCATGTTATTTTTAATTGGTCACTTCTACCAGTTACTTTATTTACAACAAATTGTGTTATAGATGTATGAGCACTTGCAGTTGTAATTGTTACTGTATTGGACTCTGACCACAATCCACTATCTGCTCTTCTTAGCCTAACTTTAATAGTATATTTGGTACTTTCTTTTAGGTTCATTACATTAAACCATCCAGATTTTCCATCACTTGCAACTGCATCTCCAGCATCTGTCCATGCTCCACCATTTAGAGAATATTGTGTATAATCTCTCGCTGGACTACATGTCCATCCGACTTGTATATAATTATAGCCATGACTTCTTTCTGTCAAATTTATACTGTCTAAATTTCTTGGAATAGAGTCTAACCACCAGCCACCACTAGCACTACAATTTACTGCATAAGTATAAATTCCTGCCTCAATACTTGCCGTAAAATATTTACTACCATTATTATCATGTTGTATTGAAATATCTCCACTAGCAACTAATGTTCCATTATATAAGTTTATTCTGTCAGAAGAATTGTACAATGTTTGACCATTTATAACTACCTTAAAATTACCAGCTTTATACCAACTAGATGATGCTTGACCTCTACCATGTAATTCCCAATGTATATTTGAACCACATGTTGTTCCATTCCAAGTTCCTGTTCTCCACCAATGTAACTCTATATATCTTCCACTATAGCCATTGCTATTAAGATATTCATTTGTTGCCATTATCTAAAATCCTCCTTTCCCTATAATTTTGAAATCCATGTTTGACCTTCAATTTCTTGAAATAGTAAGCCTGTAATTGAAGCTTTTGTTTTTACTTCTAATTCTTTTGTTACTGTTCCCTTGTCTGTTAATTCTGTTGTTACTTCGCCAGTTGATGAGTTGAAACTTCTAAATCCATCTGCATCCATTCTTGTGTATGTATTAGATGTACTTGAATTTACTTGTATTCCTTTTCCTATATCAACTGTGTCGGTATGTGTTTCGTTAGGATTTTGAGACCATGCTTGTTTTTCCGCTCCAATATTTCCCATAACATCAGCAATTTCTATTGCCTCATTAATATCTGTTTTAAAAGTAACAGAAATTCTATTATCTGTTACTTTAATTCGTTTGATATATTCTTTCCACTCCTGACCAGTATAACTCAATTTTTCAGCTACACCATTTATTGTTACTGTTGTATTATCAAGCTTGTTTGTATTTTTATATAAAAATGATATTGTATAATCATCATTTTTTACTATTGCATCTTGATATACTGTTCCTATTGATAATTTGTACCCCATTCCACTAACAGTGTTTTTTCTTGTATCTGTGTCTATGTAACTTTCAATTGAATTTCCATTCCAAAAGTCTGTATCATAGTAGAAAATATTGTTACCACTATTGTTTTTTAAATTTACATTCAAACCATCTAGGCTTTCCTTAAATTCTGCCATCTTGTTGTTTGTTTCACTCTGAAAATCAGATATGGTCCTTTTGGTTTCATTTATTGTTGACTCCAATAAATTCATTTTAGATGTTGCACCTTGTTGTTCTTCAATAATCTCTTGTATTTTACCCTCTTGCTTATTTGTGATTATTTCAGTATTAGTTACTCTTTTCTCAATTTCAGTAGCATATTGGTATTTAGTATCACTATACTTTGGTTCTTTTGTATTTGCCTTTTCTTTTATTCCAGATGTTATTTCTACATTGATATTAAACAATATTGTTTTATACTCATTTTCGTGTAAATCCTTTAATGTAACAATATCTCCAAATTCAAAATAGCCAAATCCGAAAGATGTATATTCAAATACATAATAAGATAACCCATTAATATGATTATATATTTCCTCTATATAATCACTTCTGTTTCTATCCATAATTTGATTATTGTCTATTCTTATTGTTACTCTACCAGAGGCTGGTATTGAACTTGGATAGTAAATATTATCTTCTTGTGGACTTCTACCTAATACCATTGTGTTATATGGTCCTATTTTCTTTCCAATAGTAAGTTTTTCTAAATCATTTTCATCAATTTTTTCTCCAGTTTCTGTTGGATATGCTACATATAAATCTTTATTTATAATTTTTATAAAACCTCCAGCTGCTGCTGCAATTTCATCTAAAATGTCTCTATATGTAAAATCAGTTAATTCTGCATATTTATCTTCAGTTATTACTTTGTTAGCATTTGCAAAATCTGTGGTTTTTAAAGTCCATCCGAATTTTTTACATATAGCTCTTAACAGATCTAAAATAGTAACAGTTCCAGTAGAATAGTCGAGAGTGAGAGGACTATCAATATATTTAATATGGCTATCTATCATGTGATCATATAAATATAATTTTAATGAGCGAGTATCAATTTTTTCTTCTTTGTCATAAACAACAAATTCACCCCAGTCAATATATTCATAATTATCAAACTCTGATGTCCTAACCCCTATTTTAATATTTATCGTACTTGCATTTTCAATATTTTCTCTTTTATCATGTGGAATAAGAAATTTTACTCTAGCATTATCCATTTTTCCCACACTCATATTGTGAACATCTTCAACTGTATATTCTTTGTCTTGGTCCTCGGCTAAATATTTTACTTGAGTTTTATTCACTCTCCTAACCATTGCCTCATGCACTTGTCTAACTGTCATGATTTTACTTTTATCAATTGTTGTATAGTTTTCTATTTCTAGTTCAACCTGTCTCATAACAGAAGTAAATAAATCGCCATTTACGGCTAAATTTAATTTTTTTACATGAGTTTTATCTAATTTTGTATTACCAAACCCAAGTAAGATATTTAATTGTTTTCCATAGACTTTCATTTTATTTTTAAAAGTTTTAGTTGTTTTTAACATGCCTATCTTCCCCCTCGTTTGGTATTAGATTGACCGCAAATGACTTATATTTTAGTTCTGGTAATCTTCCTATATATAAGTCCTCATCATAGTCATTAGCATAATAATCTGCGGTACATGTACAACCATATTTATTGTTATAATATTCAACAATAAAAGATGCCGAGTCGAAAATGAGTTCTAATTCTCTCATTTCTTCAGCATCTAAAGGTTCTATTTCTAGTTGTATTTTAGGAAAATTTCCTATTAGAGTTCCTTTCATAACACCAGCCATATTTCTTCCAGTATCAGAACTCCATAATTTATTTCTTTGAATTTTATAAGATGTAATACACTTATAACTTTTTCCATTTAGTTTTATTAAATCTCCACTATATCTAGCCATAGATATCAAGACCTCCTTCCGTTTGTGGCAAGTGCTAGTCTAGCTCTTCTTTCATATTGTTTTCTATCTATTTCCTCGCCATCTAAAGAAATTGGTATATTGATTTCTAATGGAACATAATCTCCACCCATTCCAGTATTCATATTTTTAAACTCTTGTAATGCACTTAAGAATGTTTCTTTCATTTTATCTACTGGAGATATAATTTCGCCTTGTGTTCGGTTATCTCCTACCACTGCAAGTCTTGGTGTATTTGCTTTAACATAACCACCTTGTGCAAGTTTAGGAATTTCTGGAACATTGAATTTATGAATCCAAGTAAATGGTTTAAACCCAGCAACTTCAACATCATGAATTTTTTGTAATATTCCATTAATTGCATTAAATGGAACTGCAATTATTTTGTTAATAGCACCAATAATTCCATTAACTATTGTTTTGAAGAAGTTTACAATTCCCTCTTTTATACCATCAAATATCTTTCCTCCTGTGCTAAATACATTTTTAACTGCTGTCCATGCTTGAGTAAAGATGTTTCTAAACCAATTTGCAATTCCACCAAAAATACTAGTAATCGCATTCCATGCACCTTGAGCTCCCTCTCTAACTTTTGTCTTAATGGTGTTCCATACATTACTAATAGTTGTTACAATATTGTTCCATATATTAGTAATAGTATTTTTTATTGCATTAAACACATTTGATATAGTATTTTTTATTCCATTTATCACATTTGAAATCATATCTTTAATACCATTCCATATATTTGTAAAAAATGTTTTGATTCCATTCCAAATATTAGTGATTATAGTTTTTATAGCATTAAAGACAGTAGTAATTATTGCCTTTATAACATTTATAACTGTCTCTACAATTCCTTTAATTGCACTCCATACTGCTTGAACTATTCCTTTTATTGCATTCCATATTCCACTAAAGATATTTTTTATTCCATCCCAAGCTTTGCTCCAATCTCCAGTAAATACTCCAACAATAAAATCTATTAAACCTTTGAAGAAATCTATTATTCCACCTATTGCATCTGCAATATGTCCGAATACGGTTTTTATCGTGTTCCATAATGCTTCGAATACTGGAACTAATTTAGGCAATACATTTTGAATAATCCAATCTATTACTGGTTTCAATACACCATTCCATAATGCTTGAATTGCTTGAACTATTGAGCCAATTAGCCCACCTATTTTATCCATCAATGGACTTAAATGTTCTGTCCATAATTGTGAAAATCCATTAGCAACATTATCTAGGAATGGAACAATATAAGTATTCCAAAATTCTAAAAATTTTCCGAATGTATCTGACATTCCAATAGATAAGTTTTCAAGAAATGGACTTATATATGTTGTATAAATTTCATTTATCTTATCTCCTAATGCAGTCATTATTTCAGCTAGTGTTCCAAATATACTTGATACAGGTCCTAAAGTATTCTGGATTGTTTGCTTAATTAGATCACAATTATTTATAATTGGTGTTACTAATAATTTTGTTAAATCCGTTATGAATTTATTTATTACATCATAGACAGACATAATAGGATTTGCAAACATTTCAATAATACTTGTACCAATTGATTTTGCCTCTTTTCCAGCAAAAACATCTGATATTTTTCCAATAGCCTCCATGAAATTTCCAACAAAAGTAAATCTTTCTGCAGTTACATCAAACATACTTATTAAGAATTTCTTTATTCTTTCAGAATTTTTTTGTAAATATCCATCTGCACTTCCAACTAGTCCTTCAGCAATATTCACTCCAATTCTTGCAATTGCTCCGACTGATTGTCCTAATGCATAAGTCCATGTTTTTACAAGATTGTTTGCAGAGTTAACAACATTAGAATCTGTAAATATATCCAGTAATGATTTTTTTATATTGCTTAAATGTGATAAAATTCCATCGAAATTTGTATCTCCAAAACTAACTTTAAAGCCCTCTTTAAATATATTGGCCAACTCTTTTACTTTGTTCAACATACCATCAAATGCTGATGTATCTTGTTGTATATTGGTTGATACATCTAATGACTCTGCAAGGGCTGATGCTCCACCTCCAGCTCCACCTCCGGAACCACTTCCAGAACCACTACTGCTATTGTCAGTTAGTTTATTCATTTCATCAAAACCAGCTAATTGTAAGGCTGCTTTTTTTGCTTGCTTTGCAGTTTTCCCTGCACTATCGCCAACACCTTTTACTGCATCGGCTGCTTTGTCTGCATTATCGGCAACTCCTCCTAACCCTTTTGATACTGTTTCAACACTGTCTGCCTTTAATCCAAACATTGACATTAAACCAGCAATTGAAGTGAATAATCTTGTTACTGCATTCGCAGCTGCGGTTAATATTGGAATAAATAATTTTGCAATAGGTTGTATTACATTACCAATAGCAGTTTTCATTGTAGTGAAAGCAAAATTTAATTGAGCAACTTTACCAGAGTATGTATTTGCATAAATTGCTGCATCGTTCATTTGGAATTTTGTTTCTTCTAATATTCCATTTACTTCTGCATTTATTTTTTCTTGTTGTGTTAATTGGTTTGTTGTTTTTCCTACTGATTTTGCATAATCTTCCCACATTTTAGCAACATTTTTTGTTACACCAGCATTATCAACTAAAATACTATTTTCATTTTTTAGACCTTCAGATGCAGTTTGCACTGCCTCGCCTAATGAATAAGTGCTTTGTCTTCCGAATGTAGCACTATTTTTTAATGCTGTCATTGTCTTTTTAATCTGGTCTGATGAATAACCTCTAGCTGCTAAATTTTTATATGCAGTAACTGCATTATTCAAAGGAACTAAACCATCACTTACATACTCTTCAATGAATTTTTGAGCTTGAGAAAAACTTTTTCCTTGCCCAGTCAATATAGAATTTAATCCTATCCATGCATTGCTTGTTTCTGTTGCTACTTGTAAACATGCTTTTCCAAATTTAACAACGGCTGCAACAGAAAAAGCAGCTAATACTGCTTTACCAATTCCTTTTAAGGCTCCAGAAATTTTAGTTGAGGCTTGATTTGCTTGTCCTTGTAATCCATTTAATTCAGATTTAAATTTTTCACTTTTTAATAATAATTCTAAATCTATTGTACCTACATTTTGACTCAATTTCTTCCACCTCATTTCTTTTCATTTTGTTTTGCTATGGATTTAAACATATTTTTTATACTTTCCATAGCTTGTTGATAATCTTCATGACTTATTTCTTTTGCATTTTTATTTAACCATTTTGACCTAATTCTCTTTTCATTTTCAGTAAAATTTTTAATTACTTTTGGATCCTTTTCACTTCTAATTCTTACAATATTTCCTAGAGGTGTGTCTCCATTCAAACCACTTAATAAACTTGAAAATTCTCCCCACTTCATAGTATCTATTTCCATTCTTAGTCTAATGCCATATTGTTGAGCAAAAGAGCTTTCTATTAAATCAAAATCATCAATCAAATCATAAAAAGACTCATCATTGTTTTGGAAATCGTTTCTCCATTTCCTCATAAGATATTTCATTTATTGCTGCCATTAAACCGATTATTACACTTTCAATTCCATTCACAGACAATTTCATATCTTTTATTTCTTTCAATGCATCTTTTCCCATTAGTATTTCAATTACTTCATACATAACATCAATACTAAATTCTTTATCCTTTAATTTGTCTTGTACTATAACAAAAGTTTCTGCACTATTATCAACTTCATATTCCTTATCTTCTGTTAATTTAATTTTTATAGGCTCTTTTTTTAGTTTCGCACTAATATCAATACTATTTGCCATTTTAATTCCTCCCAAATTTAATTTTAATAAAAAAAATAAGCCCCAGTACCGAAATACTGAGGCTTGTTTTATGCTGCTGGTGTTACTGTTGGTTTTCCATTTGACATAACCTCGAACTCTAAAGGTGCTACATTTGTACTGTCTCCTGTTCCAGCATTAGAAACAGAAATTATACAATCGAATGCTACTTTTGTGCCATCTGCAAATTCCCATTCAAATTTAGATTCTACATTTGCACCAGTTGCAAATAATTTTGATGCAATATAATCATTACCTGCATCCCCTACATTTCTTTTTCCAGAAATGCTTATTGAAAAACCTTTACCTGTCATCATTCTTCTTATCCAGCCTTCTGTTGTCATAGGAGTCCATTCTTCAATATTGTTATCCATTGACATTGAGAATGTTTCGCAATCTGCGATTGTTTTCATGTCAGTAGGATCTACTGAGTTTGCTCCCTTTGTACCAATTTTGAAAATATTATCAAAAACTGGATATACTCCTGTTGTAACTGTACCCATATCCTATTCACTCTCCTTATAATAAAATTTTGCTTGTATTACTCTTTCATAAATATTAGAACTATCTGTTCCAACATCTACTGGTTCTGGTACAAGCAATTCAATATAATTTACTAAAATATTGTCTGTTATATTAAAATTTCTTGCATTCATGAATTTATAATATAGTTCTAATGCTTTCAATTCTGTCTCGTCTGCATTATTATTCCAATGAATTAAAATACTTACTGTTTTTTCTTTTATCTTTGTATTGTCTAACCCACCTACTGCAATATTCATATTTGTAGTAGGATATTGATATACTCCAATAGATTTTTGTTTTTTATTATCTAATTTACCAATATAAAAATGGTCTGCAACAATATAACCTTTTGCAAATAATTGCTTTACAGTTAGATTATTTACATCTTTTACTGCCATTTTATTGATATCTGCAATTGTTTTTGTATCTAATTTAACTAACCAGTTTTTAATATCCACTAATCTTAACATTACAAACCAGCCTCCTTTTTATATAACTTTGCAAATGCATTACCAACAAAATCTTTATTCTTTCCACTTATCCAAGACTCTAACCAATTACCTTGTGCATGAGCATTTTCTTTGGTTTGGAAATTATACTCCGGATGATAATATAATCTTCTAGCATAAGGTGTAGAAGTTATTAAACTTACTCGACCTTGTTTGCTTTTTCTTATATCTGTAAATGTAGAATTATTTTGCATATTTCCTGTATCAAAAGGCATTACTTGAGCATTTATAACTTCCGTTTTTAATGCTTCAATCGTTTCTTCTAATGCAGTTATTGTTGCTCTATCTAATTGTTTTATTTTAGGAAAATTAATCTTAATTGTAGATTTTACGAAGTTTGACATTACACAATATCCAATTCAATATAATTTACTGTTCCATCTGGATTCCTCGCTTTTGTACCTTGCACAATATCTCTCTCTTTTCCGAAAACTGTAACTTTACCACTATGTATATCTGTAATTTCTGGTGCAATATCTTGAGAGAATAAGCAAATACCAGTTACTTGGATTGTTACCTTTTCACTGGTAAGAACTCTTTTTGCTTTGTTCTGATAATTGCATTTAAAATCACTTTCCAAAGCAATTTGAGGAGATCCCTCTTCAGATATATCATCACTATACAAAACTACATGAATGTCAGTTTTACAATCTTGTTTTCTAACTAAAGATGGATATTTCATTGATAATACCTCGCATTCTTGCAAGTTAGACCAGTTTGTCCCAGCAATTTATATAATCTAAAAGGTATTGCAATTCCCTCGATTAATTTCACATTAAGATTGTTGTTTCCAAAACTTTGAGATACCCCATTTATTGAATAACTAGATAATATTGACTCAATCACATCCGCATTTTCAAATTTAAATTCAGCAAACTGACAACATACTCTTTGAATTATATCTTTTTGAAAATCGGTAAGATTATCAAAACCTTTTCCAACAATCCTATTAAAAGTCAAAGTATTTACATCATCAGTTGCCTCTTGTAAGTATTTATTTAACTCATTGTCACTAGAAAGACTACTGCCTTTATATGTATTTTGGTAGTAGTCTTTATCTGCATATATCTTCATACTTCATCAACTCCTAGGCTGATTTTTCAATATAAAACTGAATACCAGCATGTTTCTTATTAAAGATGAATACATCTTCAAAAGATTCCTCAAAATATGTCCATTTTCCTTTAGACAATGAACTTGGAGCTCCCAATTCTGCAAAATCATAAGCGATTACTGGGATTACTGCACTTGGATGTACTAATAACATTTTTACATCTTTAGCACCAGCTGCTACTTCAAATCCATCTGTTTCTTTGAATGTATAAGCAGATTTCATCGCTGAAGTTGGAACACCAATTACTTCAACTTCTCCAATTCTATCTAATGATCTAGCAACTGCAGTGTCAGTAGCACTTAAGTTTCTAGCTGCCTCTTTTGCAGTATCAATTAAAGTCTTTGTATATGTATCAGCATATAAAAGTCTTCCAGCTGCTGGAACTCTTGCCTCATCCATTTTATCCATTAATGCATCGAATTTTGTTAATACATTAGTTACAGTTAATACATCATCAGCAATAACTGCTTCTTGTTCATTTTTTAGTTTATATAATGCAGTAATCATTTCTGCATCCATTTCTGGGAATTTTTGTTCCTCATTCATTACTCTTGTAATGTTTGTGATAGATGCAACATGATTTGTTTCATCTATATCTCTTGGATGTATTAAAGTATCCCATATTCTATGAGTCTTTAATACTTTTGTTTCCTCCGCATTATTGAAATTTCTAGAGAAAGAACCTATTGTGTCTCTATCTCCATTTCCTCTACCTTTAACACTTAAACTTGGTAGAATAACTGTGTTATTATTTAAGAATTTAACATCTGGTTTTACTGCACTCCATAATGCACCAAAATACAATACATAAGGATATGCTTGAGCTAAAGCTTGTGAATATTCTTTAGCATAATTTAAATTTTGTTTTTCAAATGCCATTTAAAATTACCTCTTTTCTTTCTATTATTTTTTTCTAGGTCTTACACCAGCAAATCCGAAATCAAATGCTGGAGAATTTGAGCCTTGATTATTGTTAGTGTTAGCACCAACTGTGATGCCGACAGAATTTTGAACTTGTTTCTTTAATCCTGGCACATCATCAATGACCTTTTGTAGTGCTTGTTTTAAAGAGTCATCATTTACTTTTCCATCTTTATCAACACAATTTGAAAAATCAGCCATTTTTAATAGATAAGGCATTGTTTTATTATCTATATTTAACTCATCAACAAACCCATAGGCTTTTAATGATATTTGTAATTTTTGATTTTTTAATTGCTCTGTTTTTAAAGAATTTTGAGCATCTGATAATTCTCTATTTTGTTGGTTGGCTTGGCTTTCTCTTTGAGCTTTGAAAGTTGTTATTGCACTTTCCATTTCCTCTGCAGATAAACCTTGCTTTTGAAAATAGCTTTTCAATATGCTATCTTCTGTTTTTGCATTTCTACCATCTATCATTTCTTGGATTTTTGCATAATCTATAGCTCCAGCTGATGGTTGATTTGCATTTTGATTTGTTTGTTGCCCAGTAGTGTTTTGGGCATTTGGATTTGAATTATTATTTACACCATTGTTATTTGTATTGTTATCTCCATCCATTCTCACTACCTCCTACTTTTTTAAGTCTTGAATTGACTATTTAATAAATTTGCACATGCTTTTTTGTATGGACATCAGTGTTTGGTCCATATTAAAAAGAGCCTTTCGGCTCTTAATTAATCAACATATAAACTTCTTTGAAGTTCTTCATATCTTGTTTTTGATACTTTATATTGCTTATCTCCATCTTTTACTGGTTTATTATCTTCTAGACTTTCATCTAAAACAAAAGTATCTCCAACATTATAAACAACCTTTGAGTCATATTTATCCCTAAAAACTTCTTTTACAGTTGGAACTTTGTTTTCTGTAGCTTGCACTTTTGCATCTTCATTTAATTGAGCTTCTATTTTATCTCCAGCTAGTTCTACTTCTTCAGTTTCTCCTGTACTTGTAATTTCTTCAGTTTTAGGTTCTTCAACCTTTTCAGTTGTTTCTGTAACAACTTCTTCTTGTAATTCTTCGTTTTCTTTTACTTCTTCTTTCTTTTTAGCCATTTTAAATACCTCTTTTCTTTTAAAATTTTTATATTAAAAAAGAGCCGTTCGGCTCTAATGTTAATAACTTATTCGAATTTTTCTTTATATCTCTGCCATTCAAGTCTTTTATTGTGATATTTTTCAATATTTTCACTATCTAGACTTCCTAGCTCTAATCGTTTATATTTTTCTATATTTCTATTTATATAATTAAGTTTTTGTTCTTTTTTGTATCTTATTATTTTTTCTTCCTTTTGTTCTCTTGTTGGTGGCTCAACCTTTGAATTTATATCTGGAAAATATGTAACTATTGTATCTTTACAGTTAGGATGAAATAATCGTTCCTTAACTGCCTTGCTTAATAATGGATAACCTGTAGAATTGCTTTCTTCAGTAGTACCACTAGACCACACATCATCAATAAATACTTTTCCCTGAAATTTTATACAATACGGACAGCCTCCTCCTCGATTTGGAACTAATACAGTATGAACTCCCCAAGCATCTCTTTTTTCTCCCTCGCCTTGCATGTGTGCTCTTGAATTTGCAGTTCTTATTGCCATTTCAACATAAGATTTTATATTTACTCTAGCACCATTTGCATATTCAATATTATTTATTCCACTTTGCAAGAAATCATGTGTTGCCATATCTATTGCTTGTTGTGGTGTTCCGCTTCCAGTATTAGCATAAACTTGAGCATCAAATATTATACTTCTATATTTATCACTAGCATATCTCAATATTGATGTTTCAGCTTTTTTTAGATTATTCAATGTTTCATCTATAAGAGCATTTAATTTCTTCTCATCAACTTTAAAAAATGTTGACTCTGAATGATTTACAATATCATAAATTCTACCTATTTGTTTTTTCTTAATTCTCGAATTTTTACTCTTTTTATAAATGTGCCATAATTTATTTATCTTTTTATCATTAGACTTAAATTCGCCATTCTCAATAGCCTCTAATATCAATTTTTCTTGCTCCAGTTTTCCATCATCTCGGCTTTTTCTTAATAGGTCATTTATATCTGAATTGATATTGAAAAAGGTTTTATTTAACCTCTTTCTATTCCTTTTTTTATATATTTCTAATGATTTTAATTGTTCTGCTTGCCAAGCACTCCAATTCATTCCCTCTTTTGCCTCTTCTCGAAGATGTCTGCCTAGATTACTTGACATTGATTTTATCAAGGTTTCTTCAATTCTCTGAAATGCTTGTGAAATATCGTACTCATTATTCATTTATTCCTTTCTCCTGTTTGTCTATTTCTTTATTTTCAGCATCTTCATTATTAGAATTATTTGGAGTATCTTCAATGTCTATTTCATTTATATCTAATTCTCCATTTAATGCTGGGACATTTTCTTCGACAATGCCTTGCTCGGCTTTTAATCTTTGAACTTCTTGTTGCTTCCACTCTTCTGTTTTAGAGTCTCCATATAATTCATCAACACTAGCTTCAATTGACATTACTCCTCCAGTTTTTCCTTTACTTACTGTCTCAATTTGAGCTTCAAATGATGGATTAGCATATTCTCCAAATTTTGTTGAAATATCTTTATCCTCTGGAAGTGTGCTTTCATTGTTCATTTGAGCTTTTGATTTTAATACTGTATTTATTACTGATGGAATAAATTCTGTTAGAGTATCAATTATAATTCCTCTAGTATAAAGTGTTGTTTTTTCCTTTTCTCTTTGTGCCTCTGCATTGTCTAATTTTTTATTATCAATTCCTAATGTTGATGGACTTATAATTCCTTGTAAGCATAAATCTAGAAATGTTATGTATGCTTGTAAATATTGTTCTGTTGGTATCTCTGGTTGCTCAACATCAATTTTATTTTGAGTGTTTTCATTCATGCTTGTCTGTGTCTTTATAAATTTATTATCAAATGGATTTGGCATTAATACTTCTCCAGTTTCTGCATCCTTTGGAAGTAAATCTTCTGGAATGTATTTAACTGCTCTACCATTTCTGACTGCCTCCAACCATTGTGAAGTAATTTCATCTATACTATCAAAAGAGTCATATTTTCCATCGAAAATTGACTCTCCTCTACCAACAAATTTTGTACTTTCATTAAACATGATAGGCACAGCCCACATTGTTTCTTTATCAAACTCAATATCTTTTAATTGGCTTAATTCCTCAACAGTATTTAATCTAACCTCTTTATCATTATCATATAACTTATATGTTATATATCCATATCCATAATCTTCTTCTAACAAATATACTTTGTTATTTTGTTCATGGTATGATTTGAATATAATATCTGTTAGTCTACCTCTTTTATATTTAAAATCAACTTTTGAGCCATCTACCCACTCTAAAATTGCAATATCAGAAATACTAGGATCATAATTTATTTTTATTGCTCCATCTCCAAAAACAAGTGTATCAATAACTATTTTCTTTAACATTTTAGTATCAAACTTATTTTCTCTTTTTACTTCATCCCAGTAATCATCTGAAGCATCATCTCCAGAATAATCTGTTACAACTGTATTAACTAATGTTTTTACTATTAGTTTTGGAAGTCCAGTATGAGATTTCTTTATTCTTATATCTGCAGTTTGAGTAGCTCCCCAAAATGTATCTGCTGCATAAGGCAACTGTCCATAAAATTCGGACAATTCATGACTATCTCCTCTGTACCATATTTGATTTCTAATACAACTTGCTTGATGATCCATATCTTCGTTTATTACAAATGCTTGACCTTGTGCTGGTTTAATATTTAACCATGATTTAGCCATTTCTCTCAACTTATCTCCTAACCACATTATTTATTTTCTCCTATTCCGATTATTTTTACATAAGGTATAAATGAATATTGAACAGAGTTTACCATGTGATCATTTCCATCTTCTGGAACACTGTCTTTATCTTCTAACCATGAATAAACCTCTAATTCATTTATATAATTTATACATGTATCAACAACATAGAAATTTCCTGTTGCAAACCAACCTAATTGAGTGTTTATTCTGTCTATTATCTGCATTTTTGCTTTCCATGCACTATTAAATACATAAATACTTCCAAACTGCCTCTTGAATTTTTCAAATTCTTTAATAGTTGCTTGATCTGCATTATCTATAAATACATCTTTAGCAAATCCCCATTCTTTACGATTTCTTTCTAGAAAATCAATAAAGTTTCTAACTGTATCACTTGGTGCTAATGGTGTTTGCAATTCAGCATTGTTATAGACTTTTTCATCTAATAGAATAAACTTTCCTTTATTGGTTATGCCTGCAAATGACATTGCTATTGTGTCTGGGCTCAAACTTGAATATGCTGTATCTAATCCAGCAGTAAATTTTATAAAATATTCTGACTCATCTGTTTTTACCCTCATTTTAGGTAACAATTGAATTGTTTCCTCTTTTTCATTAGTTCGTATGAATTGTTTTGCCTTTTCTTTTGTTATACAATGTTTTGTTCTATCAAAATTAACAAAAACAAGACCTGTGGTCTTGCCTCGTAATCCTAATATTTTATTTTTATATAGTTTAGTTCCTACTGGAACTGACTCTATAATCTTTTTTAATTTTTCCTCTGATAGACTGGCATTATCTTTAAATGTAAAATACCACCATGTCCAATCTTCTTTATGAGGTTGATTTAATAAATCTAGCAATTGCTTTGGTGCACTATCTTTGTATTTTTCAATAGGTCTACTTTTATTTACATATTGAGAAAAACATTCTTTGTTTGGATCATCTGGATTTAATGTGCATAATCTGTAATCCGCTCTCATGAATGCCTCACGAACGAAATCCATATCAGCAATATTAAACTCATCTATGAATAATCCAAAATATTGACCTCCTAGAGCTTTTTTCCATCTTTTCTTGTTATCATAACCTAAAACATATATTATCTTTACTCCATTAGGTGTATGAAATAATATATGTGGAAGTCTTATTTTACCTTTTCCAGTAGGATTATATTCTATTTTGCCACCATCTTCATAATCTCCAAAAACATCAATTAGTCCATGGTCTGCATTTATTATGTTCTTTTCAATAGTTCCTAAATCTAATCCAGAAATAATGCTTGGTTTTGTTCCCTTGTAATTAGATATTCTAAACATAAATTTAGGAACTGCCACAGTTGTTTTACCAGCTGATGTAGTTCCTTCCAAAAACTCTGCACTTGCAACATATCTTAAAAAGTCTAAATATTTCTGTGACAGTGGAAATGGTTTATTCTGTGTTTGTGTCATCATTACCACCCCACAATTGTCTATTTATACTTTCTAGAATATCTGTAGATTTATTATTATCACTATTTATATTGATATTTATGTTATTTTCATTGTTGCTTTCTTTATTTCCTTGTCTTATTTTGAATTTTAAGTCAATTGCCTTTCTTCTTTCATTTTGTACCATTATAAGAGATTTATTGAATTTATCTATCAATTCATCTGTTCTTTTTGCCTCTGTTGAAACCTGTGTTCCATATTTATTCATTGATACAATTGTTAAATCCTTTTGTTTTTCTTTTAGCTCGTTTATTTTCTTTAAATATCTATATTCAAGCATATCACATGTATCTATTTCATGTTGAATTTGCTCTAACTCTGTTGGAACATTATCTGCATTTAAAATTGACTGTTCATCTTCTGAAAATAAATTTCTAAATTTTGAATAATATCCCGTTACTACTGCATTTTGATTGTTTTCAGGTGGATGAGCATTTTTATTGCCTTTATTTCCTTTGACTCCTCGACCGCCTTTGTTTCCTTTTGTTCCACCTCTTCTTTTTCTGTGCCAATCTTGAGTCTTTATAATAAAATTTAATTTTTTCAAAGTAATATGGTGTTTCTTGGCAATATCTTTTAATGGAACATTATTATCATATTTTTCTTTAATCGCTTTAATATCCACATTACCTTATCATCCTTTCTATCAAGATTTGCCAAATATTGTATCGTAGAGTTCTTTATTGTCTATATATTCAGCTTTCATTCCATCTTCGAATGTCTGTCCTTTATATTTTAACTTTCCTAGTGTTGTTTGTTTCATTCTGCCTAAAATATTTGCACTTTCTTTTTCTTTCATAGAAGCGGTTACTTCAGTTTCTTTATTATTTATCAAATGACATATATTATATGAATTACCTTTAAATCCCTCTAAATTTTCTATTCCACAACAACACATTGCATCCCCTAGAGTTCTTAATCTATTTTCTCCACAATAAAACTTTAATCCATATTTGTGTGCCTCTTCTTTTAACTGAATAAAATCTTTTTGTAATACTTCTTTTGGATATACAAAATCGCCTCCAACTTTTATCAATTTGCCTCTTTTTTTAGCAAACTTCATTCCCTCGACAACAACTCCATAAACTCCCGCTTCTGATAATCTTTTCATGTTGTCTTTAACATCTTTAAAAACTTGTGTCATATAAGGTTGTATTCTGACAATTACTCTTTTTACTTTCTTTGATAATATTTTACACATTTCAAGTCTTTCTTCGTAACTAGGAGCTCCTAATTCTAATTTATCATATTGAGAACATATCATGCTTATTTGTACCACACAATTGCATTTACTTAATAAATCTAAATATTCTTTTTCCACAATTAGTTTTCCCTTTGTGGAAACAATAAAAGGATATTGAGTTTTAGCCAATACTTTTAAGCATTCATAAGATAATCTATATCTTTTTTCTGCTGGTTGAAATGGATCACTCATTCCTCCCCAATGAATAGGAATATTCCAATCGCACCAACTTAAATCATTACCCCTATGTCCATTTATAAAGTTTTCTAATGCTTTTGCAGTTTCTCCTTTGTCTATGTCAGAAATATCTTTTTTCTCTGAACAAAACAATATTTACAAGCATGTGAACAACCTTTATAGGTATCAAACCTTATAGGTACATCACATAAAACAACTTGACTTCCACAACTTGGCATATTAGTCCACCTCCTTAATGACTTCAGCAGTCATCAATTCGATTAACTTATCTTTTCCAAATAATTTAACATAAGCTAAAAACTTCTCTTCATATACCTTATCAATAGTAAATGTCATTGAAAACTTATTTAATGGATTTGTTCCAATATCTGAAAAATCTTCACTAACTAAATCCTCAATAAAATCTGTTTTTAGATTTTCAATTTCCTCATCAGAAAAACCAGTTATGTATTTTTCCTCTTCATCAAAGTCAATGTTCGTAAAAATGTCTTTTAATTTTTCATTGTCCCAGTAACCTGTATTTTTATTTAGAGATAAATTCAGTTCTATTTCATCAACTTCATCTAAATCCACTAAAATACATGGTATTTCCTTATAGCCTAATTCTTTTAAAATGTTATATCTTTGGTGTCCACCAACTATTGTATATAATCCATTTCTTTTATTAACTACTAATGGAGCTACCATTCCAAATTTTGTGATGCTTGCCTTTATTCTTTTGTAAACATCATCTTCTGGTTGTAGTTCTACCCTTGGATTGTATTTAGCTGGTTGTAATTTTGCTAATTCCATAGTTCTAATTTCTGCATTTTCAATTTTCATAATATACCTCTTTTCTAAAACACAATTGAAAATATATTATAAAAAATTAGAGGCACTCCACTATTTCTAGCGGAATTACCTCTACTACATAACTATGATAATACTATAATAACACATTTTTATTTGCTCTTTCTTGCTTTTTTTTGCTCACTTTTATTTTTGTCTAATTTATCGAACTCATCTAGAGCCTCTCCGTTGAGATGACAAGTTTTATAATAACTATAATGAACTGCTACTGCAACCTCTTCTAGCGATTTTCCATTTATATACTTCTCTTGTAAAATAGTTGCATAGAGTGGTTTTAATTGATTAAGTTGTTCATAAATTTCATTAGTATATTCTTTAAATTGTTGCAGCTCTTTCTCCAGTATTTCATTTTTTTCATCTAAATACTTCTCAATCTCATAGCTTGTCTTATTTTTTGCATGAAGCATCCCATCTAATTTTTGAGTTATATTCATTATTCTAGTTTCTTCTTCTTGAAGAAACTCCAATTTTGATTTTATATATTTTTTTCTATTCCTAAAATCTTTTAAATCTTTTCTAGTCATAGTACCACTCCTAATCTTCTTTTGTAAATTAGGTGTCGTTGGATTCTTTAATTTTTATTTTCTTGTTCTTCTATTGCAATTTGCCAATCTTCAGCCAACATATCTGCTTGGCTTGCTAACCAGCCCAATTGTACTCCTGATGTTCCTACAAATGCTATTGCTTTATTTCCTATTGCATCATGTTCAGCATTTATTATTTCATCAATAGAATTTTCATAACTGATATTAGTTGCTAATTCTATGTATTGGTTTTTACCATTCCAACCTTTCCTTTGTAATTTTTCTCCTTCTTTTAATAGTTGAATAGCTTTTCCAAAATCAAATACATCCGTTTTTTCATCTTGTTTTTTTGTCATTTCTCTATATCTACTACTCATTATTATTAATTTATCATATTTTTCTTGATCCACCGTTATTGTCGGTGTGTAAAAAGCTCTATCTAATGCCATCTTCTATTCCTCCTCTATTTTTATACATCTATTTTCAAATTTTTTATAAGCATCAAAATACAATTCCTTTTTATCTCCGTTATATGTACATTCATAATACATTCCATCTTTTAACGATGTACTTAATAATGCCTTATGATTTTGTAATGTTTTACTATACCAAACATCAAAAACTTCAAACTCTGGAACATTATCACTTTTATCTAAATGCTCCATTGCATAATTTCTTACTATGTCTTTACATTTTAAAATAAATTCATCACTACCCATATTATTTTTCCTCCTCAATTAATTCTATATCTTTTATTAGTTTTGTTCCAAAATCTTTGTAATTTTCATATCCACCTTTGTGTCCTGATATTATCCATAATTCTTTATACATATTTTCTTTTAATTTATTTACGAGCTCTTTGTCTGTTATGTAACAATAAAATGTATCTTTCTCTATATTATAATTTGTAATCATACCACTTTGTGTTGGTGTATTTGTTAAATATTCTACTTCTATTTTATAATATGTTTTTAATAAATCTTGTTCTTGTGTTACTGCTGTAATTCTTGCTTTATCTTTATCATTACTTTCAGCATAATCTATATATCCATGTAAATTTCCTATTGCCATCGGAACTACGAATAATGCTAATAATAGCACTACTGCAATTCCTCCAAATAAAAATTCATGGTCATAACTTTCATCTAATAGATAAAAGAATAAAATCATCAATCCAAATAATATAATTTCTAAAAAAATTGTTAATAAAATCATTTAATTTTCCTCCCTTGTTATTCCTTTTATAGCCCAAAATTGAGCTTCTTCTAATTTTGTAATTGCCAATGATGTTTCTCTACTTTGTTTGCAGTTTGTTTCTATAAAATCGTACACATCAGAAAACATATTTCTAATATCATCAATTCTATTTTTCTGCTCATCATTTACATCTGTATATTTAGCTCTATCATTCATTATTTTTTTCCCTCCTTCCTTTTTTGATTTTTTTGGAATTGCTCCCATATTTTATTGAATTTTGCATTATTGTGAGCTTTTTTATGTTGTTTCATCAACTCTTGTCTTTGTAATTTTCTTTCTAAACTTCCCATAATTATTTTCCTTTCTTATCCTCGATTTTCGTTATTGTTCTATGAGCTTTTACAAATTTTTCACAATAGGTTATATGCTCACTTGCTAATTTGCAATTAAGAAAATAACCACAATCTAAACATACCTTTCTAGCCATAATAAAATCCTTTCTATCACTTTATTTTTAATTCTTCTCGAAATCTCATTTTTAAAATTTCGTACTTTGTTTTTTCTAATACATCTAATCCTTTTTGATTAATTTCATCTGTAGCAAGGTCAAAGCCAGTCGCCCAAGTCTTAACATCATAAGTGTCCCCATCTGTTTCTATTGCTAATTTTGTTGCCTCTTCTTCTGATAAAATTCCTTTCTTAATATTGATCAAATACTCTTTGTTATCTGGAATTAAACATTCTTTATATGGCTTTCTCAATACTGCATATTTCTTTATAAAATCGTTCATTCTTAAAATATGGTGTAATTGTTTTGGATCATATCCATATTTGTTAATTTTATCTACTATTGTAGGATATGGATGTTTCAATGCTTTTAATTTTTCTTTACTCATTCCAGCCATACATCTAATTGCTTGATTTTTATTTATGTGTGCTATTTCTTCAGCATTGTCGAATAATGGTTGTACAATATCTTTATATTTTTCATTGACTATCTTAAATACTGTAAATAAAGTTTCTATAAAATTTACATTTTGTTTTTTATATGTTTCAAACATTACTCTTATATCTTTTACATCAATATGCTCATTATTTTCTAAAACTAGAGTTTCACTATACAATTTTCTTCCATATACAAAATCTTCAAATGATGGTAATATTATGGCTTTTGTATCAACATCTGACATATAATCTTCATCATATACATCTAATCCATAATTTTGTGAACCTTGTAATGCCAAAAATACTATTTCAAAACCTTTTTCTTTTAAATAATTGTAATGTTCTTGTACTCTTTTCATTATCTTTTCTTCTCTATTCATGACTCCTCCTTACTTTGCTTGTATATCAGCATCATATAATAAATTAAGTTTTTTCCATGTTTCTTCTCCAAGTAAATTCTTGTATTTTAATATGGTTTTTTCTGATAATTCTCTATGTAATAACATGTGCCATTGAATTAAATTAGCAATTTCTAATTGTCTTCTCTCATCTGTTTTGTCTGTATAAAATAAGGACATATATGCACTAACTTTTTCATGATTATAATAATGTGCTATTTCAGTTGTTTCTCCTTTGGTATTAACAAATGTTTTGGTTTCTGCTTTTCCTATATCATGCAACAATCCTACTTTAAACATGTCATAATCTTTCAATAATAATGCAGCTTTCTTACAATGCTTACCAATTGTCAATGTATGGTGTGGATTATCTTGTGGAATTTTATCTAATTTTTTGAATAAGTCGTATGTCCAATAATTTTTCTCAGTATTAAAGTATAATCTTATTTCATCAAAACCCTCGTAATATTGAGGTATATAAAAATTGTAATACATCCTTTTGATTACATCTTCAGGGACTTTTCTTTCTCTTTTATTATTTCTTTCTATGCATTCCTCATAAGGTGTTGCAATTAGAAAAGCAATTTTTTCTACATTCTTTATTTTTTGTAAAAAAGCCATTCTTCTTTTATAATTTATATTTGTGGCATCATATATTACATTTCTTTCTTTTAGACCATTTATAATTCTATTTTCTACTTCTTTGAATACTTGTTCATTTTTTGTTTGGTCATTTACATCTCCCAACAATTCTTTTCTTATTTCATCGGAAGATACAATCAAAGCATCTTCCACTTCAGCCAATCTTTTTCCACATGTTGTCTTACCAGAGGCTGGTAACCCTACTAACATAAATAATTTATTCATCAATTAAACAACTCCCTTTTTGTTTCTTTTACCTTTTGTATAGTTAGTGCATTTAATGTTTTGAAATTTATTTTTGGATTTTTAAATTCTTTTATAAAATTCCATGTTTCTTCTTTTATTAGCTCTGAAAATACTCTGCCTAGTAACATTGGAATATATTGACTTCTCCAACCCTCTTTTTCATTTACTATTTTGGCATATTCTTTCTCAATAAATGCTTCTGTACAATATTTATTTATTATTTTTTCCTCAATTATTTGTTGTTGAGTAACAACATCTGCTCCCATTGCCTTTGCATGTACTTCTTTAAATTCATTGCTTACAATCTTTGCCCATGTTTGTCTACCATATTTATTATAAAAATCATAGTTTTTTATAACTATTCCTTCTCCATTTCCTTTTCCATCTTCAACCAAAAACTGTCCTGTTTTTTCTAAACATCTTATCAAAGACTCCTCTGTCGGATTTTTTAATATAGCTAATGGTGGGATATAATCCAATTCAAACTCTTCTAATAAAGGTTGATAAATCTCATAAGGAATATATTCTTCAGTATCATCTTCCTTATGAAGTGCTACATCAAAAATATAAAATCTTCTCCATGCATCTTTTCTATATGTCTTTATAGAATGTGGTACTAGCCATTCTCCATATAATCTGTGGTTTGGATGTTTTTCTAAATATTTTTTTATTCTTTCATTTTGTAATACATATTGATAAAAATCCGCATTGTCATTTTCTAAAGTAAGAACTCTGTTTCTACTTCCAGCTTTTATATTTCCATCTGTATCTAAATACACTTGACCATTTGTCCCATCTATTTTATAAAATATAAAACATCTTCCAAATTCTATATTTTCTACTTCATCAGTTCCAAATCTTTCTATGTGTTGATATTTATTAAATTCCATCTTTTTCTCTCCTTTTCCATTCAAATTCATAACAATCTTCACAAACTCCATAGCCAAATCCCATAGCTGTATGTATTTCTAAAGAAGTATAAGTATCTCCATATTTTAGTTCCTTTCCACACTGTGCACAATTGACTATTTCTTCTAGATCATTACAATAACTTTTAACATTCCAATTAACTGGTACTTCATAATCTTCATATTTGTGTTTTTGTCTATTCCACCTATTTAATAGGATTATTTGCTTTTCCATTTTCTCCTCCAATTTTTTGAATTTGATAACATGCATGTCTGACTTCTTCGAATATTTCTTTTGTCGTCCATTTCTTGCCACCAGCTCTTATTTCCTTTGGCAATAATTCTTCATATCCACCATAATCCATATAATGTGCATAATCCCAACCAATAAATTTACCATCTAACTTTTCATTATCATTAATCCATAGATGGTCTTCTGAATATGTAACTCCACCATGCACATCTATTTCGTTTTCATCTATATCTATATTTTTAGGCATTTTTATATAAGCAGTCGGATGTGTTCCTAAATTTAAAATATAGTATAGTAATCCGAAACAATATCCAGTTGCTAAGACCTCTATTTTTCTTTCTTTGCTATATTTCATTTCTTTCATTTCTCATCACTCTCCCTAGCCACTTGTAAAATACACATAACTGCAATTCCAATATAACAACCTAATATAAAACCAATTAAAAATTTAATCATTTTCCCCTCCTTTTTTTATTAGTGCGTGTTCATAATCTCCACTAAACATTGACTTATTATTGCAAGCCCATTTATATCCTTTAGGCTCTGTATTGGTATTTTCTATATATCTCCATCCATCAGGCAATTTATTTAAAATCTCAATTCCCTTTTCTTTAAAATAATCTAAATAATCTTTCATTCTTTTATCTCCTCAATCATTACTACTGTACTTGGTGCTTGCGAATAATATTTTTCTACTTCTAATTTAACAACTTGCTTATCATCTAAATATGCAATTTTATTCAATGAATCCAATATACTTTTCGCAATGTTATCTGTGTCTGGTTTTACTATTGGAAATATTTCATTATTTAACATTTGTTGCTGCTTTTTCTTACTGGTGCTTTTTGGTATGTCATAATAAGCAATTATTTTTACTTTTAATGGTTTTTCTAATGGTCTTTGCCCTTTGTATTTCTCTAAATAGCAAGTTTTAACCCAATTTTCATAAGCAACTGTTTCTCTTGGTGTATATGCAAATTTTCCATTAAATCTAGGTCTTTGTTTCGCTTGTACCTTACCTTGTATAATAAAATTAATTTTCATAATTTATCATTTCTCCTTTTTTCTTATCTGTCAGTTTTGTTTTAAAAATTTATACTAACGTGGTCATTTTTTTGTACCAAATTTGATAAAATTTTAAGCAGATTTTGATTTTTAATAGTTTAGTAATAAAATTACACTTATAAAAAATAAATCGCCTTAAAATTGATTTTGAAGTGTCATATTTTTAATTGTTTATAATCTGTTATCACTTTGCTGACATCGGGAAGATGTTCTTTCCTCCCAATATCAACATATTTGCAATAATTAACACCAGTAAAATTATAATCTTCTAACTTTTGACAACCTAAACACCATTGATTTTGAATTGCCTTTTCACATACTCCAGTTAACTTTGGATATTTTCTATTATTAACCATTCTTTTTCTCCAGCTCATTTCTAAAACATACAATAAAATAATTCATAAAATCTTCAAGCCTATTTTCATCATCTATTGTAATTGGACAATACTTTTTTGCTGCTAAAAATATTCTTGTAAATAATTTTTCTTTTAAATCTGTTAAATATATTTTGTAGGGACTTAAATATATTTGAGCAATAGCATAATATTTTAGTTGTAAATCGAATTTCATTTGCTCTGGTAAAGATTTATCATTTTCAATATATAATTCTAATTTCTTTAATGTTGTTTCTATTGATGTTCTGTCTGTTTCATTAAGTCCCTCAAAATTCTTATTCTTTTTATTTATAAATAAATATAAAGAATTTAATTTTATTTTATTTAATCTATTATTTTTATTATCCTTATTATTATCTTTATTATATTGTGGTCGGTTGTTGGTCGTTTGATGGTCATTTGATGGTCGGTTGTTGGTCGTTTTTTCTCTGCTGGATTGATAAAACCCATAATTTACAATAGTTACAAGAGTATATCTGTTGGTCGTTTTAACCACTATTTCTCCGAGTTTTTTGTAATTTTTCTAATGCTGTTCTCACTTGTCTAATAGATAAGCCAGTTTCTGTTGCTAAAGTCTCTCTTGAAGTTATTTTTTGTCCTGGAAGAATTTCTATGCCATGCCATTTAGCTGGAGTCCAATTAACTGTTAATAATAAATGAGTAAAGACTCTAAACACATTAATATCATCATACCATTCCCAGTCGAGAATTTTTCTATGTAAATTGATAAACCCCTCTGTGTACATAACATTCTTCCTTTCGTACTAATTTTTTTATTTTTGTAAAAATGGGTCCTCATATTCTTCTTCAAAGATTTGTTGTTTCTCTTCATTTTCTCGAGTTGATTTTTCTATTTGTTTTGGTTCTTCAACTCCAACTTCTTCTGTAATATCAAAATCATTGTCAACATATTCATAAGTACCATCTTCTTTTATTTCTGCCATGTCGCTTTCCATAGCTTTCTGCATATCAACACTCATAATACCCCATTTAGATATAAGTTGCCTTAATATAGTTTTATAAGCCATTCCATCAAAATCCTTATACCAAAAACTACTATATTGCCACATATCTTTTTCTGCTACTTTTCCAGCCTCGAAATCTGCAAAAGAAACTTTAGGATATTTTCCTTTTGTTGCATTTACACTAAATGCTTGAGAGTATTTATCAGCATGTGCTAACATTTTATTTTTACTCCAATAAAGTGTTTTTCTAAATCCATTTAAGTATTCGAACATTGCATAATATCCGATTGTTTTAGCCTGCTCTCTTTTTTCTTCATCTTCTATTAGTTTGACTTCAATATCTTCATTTAATGGATCATATTTTATAAGTTCTCCCTCTTTTATTGCTAATACATTTAATTTCTTATATTGACCGCTTCTGATAGCAAGTTGAATGTAACCTTTATAACCAATTTGAAATTGTGCAACCTTAATCTGAAAAGATGAACCATCTGGATTTTTTATTGTTTTATTAAATGGAACCATGTAGAATTGTCCTAGTTGTGGACTAGGGCTCAAATTAAGAGCCTGTCCAACTAATGCTGCAGAAACTATCGTTGAATTTTCACATTCTGCCAATTGAGGATTTGTACTTACTGCTGATATTATACTTGTAACAAATTGTTGACCTTTTTCTCCTCCTACCATTTCATTTATTTTTCTTTTCATTGCATCTGTTGATAAAAATGTACTAAATGTTTGTTTTTGTTTTCTTTTTACTAAACTATTTTTTACTTCCATCTTTATTCCTCCACTCCTAGTTTTTTTAGTAATTCTTTTACTTCCTTTGCTTTTTCTTCACTATCTACAACTATTGTTTTTTCAATAACTTTTTTCTTTGTTTGTTTACTTTCTTTATCTTCATCAAAACCAATAGCTACTGCTCCTTTAATAAGCTCTTTAGGTATTCCATGTTTATGTAGTTCAAAACAAATTAGACTTATCATTGTTAAAACAGACGGAAGACTGCCTTCTATTTGTGTTTCTGCTTTTTCTATTTCATCATCTACCTCAACACTAATTTTTCTTTTCATTTTTAGTTTTCCAAATAATAATTCTGCTAAATTCATAATTTAATCCACCTTTCCATATTTAATATTATTTTGAATTAGAAAATCTCTAATCTTCATCTTTTGCTCTTGAGTAACCCATACTCTAAAATCAATAACTTGTAATTGTTCTTGTGTAGATGCTGGTTGTACTATGTTAGGAGCTTGTACTTCTTTTTTAGACTCTTGTTGTTGCTTTAATTCTTCTAGTTTTCTATTACTCTCAATAACATTCATTCCATATTTTAATGAACCACTTAAACAATATGGATCTGCTATATGAGAAAAATAAAATGCTTGTACTTGTTTTAGAATCACTTCATCATTTATTTGACCTTTTAAAACTTTCATATCATCTGATGTTTTAACTACTAAATGATTTATTTCCTCTTCTATTTTCTTCATAGTGTATGTTTTATTTAACCATCTTGAATTAAATATTGAGTCAAATATAATTAAGTCTTTATAATTTCCTATGTAGGCATCAAATATTGCTTTTATTTGCTCTCTCTTTTCATTTTGTTCTTTTTCTTCAAATGCTTTTACTTGGGTATCTATTGAACTCGAGGCATCTGTAATTATTCCTTGAAGTTCTTTACACTTATTTTCAAAATCTTCAAATGGTTTTAAAACTTCTTTTTTTATTCTAATTTTTTCATCGTTTATAGCTTTGGCTACTTTATTTAATGTCGCTCTGTCTGTTTTAGCAGCAGTAATAGTTTCTTCTGTATAAACTACTGATTTATATTCTTTTGCTTTTTCTGTTACCCATTTCTTAATATCTTCATAATTAAATTGAATAGGTGCTAATGATTTTATCTCTTCAACTTTTAATTCCATATCTAATCTTCCCTTCTAACTACTATAAATTTAATTACATTATCATCAATTCTATATTGTCTTTCTAGCTCTGAAATAAATGATGCTTCACTCTCAAAATTAAATGTCATATAAAACCCCTCTTTATATTTTCTAATTTCATAAGCTAATTTTTTCTTTCCTAAATTTTCAAAACTCTCTACTTTTCCATTTTCATTAATTAGTTTTGTGTATTTGTTTTCTATCTCCTTTTGTTGTTTATCATTCATAGTTGGAGTAACTATCATTACACTTTCATATTTATTCATTTTAATCATCCTTTCTACATATTTGGTAATACTAATGGAGGTCTTTTATCCTCTTCAACATATTTCCAAAATTCAATTTCTTTTTCTTGTAAATAATCTATATCTTCAGCTAAATTATTTCTGTCAAACTTAAATGTTTTAGTCATTTGTAAATCATCTGAATAGGTTAGTTCTGCAAATAAGAATGCAAATGAGAATCCAGTAACATTTAGATAATGCAATACCTGTATAAAATAATTATCCGGAACACGATCATTCCATTTTTCTTTTTGCATACTTCTTAAAATCTCTGATGTTTTTATTTCTAGAACTCCCTTTTCTCCAGTTTCTTTATTGATTAGAATACCATCTAAACTAGCAAATAAAAATGGATATTTAGGATGTCTAATTATTGTATTTTCTTGATGTATCACTTCAAATTCTGGATGTTTTATTGCAAAACTTTGTCTCAAATTATCTTCCATAGCAACACCATATTTTACATAGGGTTTGTCTGAAATATCATCTTGCTCTGCTCTTTTAGTTTTGATTTCCCATAATTTAATGTTATCGCTATATGGATTTAATCCTACTATTGCAGAGGCATCCGAGCCACCTATTCCAGTTTTTCTTTCTTCTAACCATTCTTCTCTAGTCATTTTTACCAACCTTTCATATCTGATTTTTTGTGTGCTTTCATACTCATTGAAACTTCAATTCTTTTTGGTATTACTACTTTAAAATTGCAATCATCACAACATTTGCCATCATTTACTGGTCTAGCATTGTTGCCATAACCTTTATATTTTTTTCCACAAATACTGCATGTTTCCATTTTATCTACCTCTCTTCAAATCTCTTTCCTTTGCACCACATATAATCTTCTGTTGGACAAAATTCATCATATACTAGAGCAAAATCTTCGTGCTCATCGCAATACATATCTCCATGTTCTAAATACATACAACAGATGCAATTTTCACATGTTTTTACTGTTTTATTTTTATTTCTGTTTCGTTGTATTGGCTTTCCCAAAATTTTCTCCTTTCTATTGCACCAAATTTACTTTTATGATAAAATGCAAATAAAGTGAATTTATATAAATTTTCTTTATAAAAACTATCTATGGCTTTGGTCGGTTATAGGTAGTTTTATTATTTGTGTTTTTTCCTTTTGGTAAAATCCATCTATTTCATCAATAAGTAATTCATATCTTGTATCTGTATATAATTCTGATATTTTTCTTCTTTTTACTGATGGATCCTCATAATCGTTTGACTCATTTAAGTTTCTAATTCTTAATAAAATATCTGCCAAACTAAATTTAATATCCTTAATTTCCTTATCTTTTGCAGCAACTGTTTCTTCTAATTGCTTAATTTTTTGAGCTTCCTCTGTGTGTTTTCCTATCATTTTATTTTCCCTCCTTTTAATTCTCTTAATAGGTATTTCATTTTTGCTAATGTTACAATGTGCTATATATAACACTTATGTAATTTATCTTCTGGCATATTTCTTTACCTCTCTTTCTTCTAGAATTGTTTCAATAACTAATATTGCTAATAATCCTAAAACTGGAATTAGGTATTCCCCTCCGTATCCTTTGTAACCTCTACATGCATTTGCATAAGAAATTGCTTTTGGTGTAATAATAATTGTACCTACTATAATAAGTAACTCAATAATCCTTGAAATAAACTTTCCTTTGTTTACAACTTTCATCTTATTTTCCTCCCTCTAAAACTTTCTTAAGTAAATCCAATGTTGTTTCTGCCTTAATTCTAGCAGCCTGTTCTTTTTCGAACATCTCTCTAGGAACAGTGTTTTTACTGCCAACCTTAATTTTGTACCTTGTGCCTGTTCTGATGTACTCGACTTCATGATTTGCTATCATTTGTAAGACTGTGTTATGTCCTAAATTAAATCGTTTTTCATATTGATTTAGGCTTATCCACTGTTCTTCCAAAATACTCCCTCCTTTCTTGGTCATTTTTTTGACCATTTAAGGTAAAAAAATATAGTTTTTGTAATTAAGGTGTTTCTTTTCGCAATAAGCTACTAGATGATTGATTACTTTAGTGCTGTCATCTTTTTGCTTACCATTTAATATCATAGTTAGGTAGCTTCTATTTACACCAATCTCATCAGCAAACCATGTTGTATTACCCCTGTATTGTGACTCAATTAGCTTATTTATTGCTTCAATATTTAACCTCATTTTTTTGCCTCTTCCTTTCTTATATTTTCTCGGTCATTTTTTTGACCAAATTCATTTTATTATATTAAATAAAAAAAGTCAACACTTTTTGTTAAAATTTTAAACTTTTTTTGTTGACTTTTTTGAACACTTGTTGTACAATAGTTTTGGGAGGTTTTATTATGTTTGATAAAAATAAATTTGCGAAAATTTTAAAAGAAATATATGAAACCTTTGATACACAGAGAGAGTTTTCCTCTAAAGTTGGTGTTAGCAGAGGTTATTTATCAGAATACATGAATATGAAAAAAGAAAAGCCACCTTCTCCAAAAATACTTGACAATATTGCAACAAATTCTAAAGGAATGACTAACTATAGAGAACTAATGCAAGTATGTGGATATACTGATTATTTAACAGATGATTTTTTTGATGATAATGTTTCAAATACAAATAATAAGATTCCAATTGTTATTAGGATTAAATATAATAAAAAAACAAATTCTTTTATAACTGATCCAGCACAAGAATATATATATGCTAATTTCAAATTAGAAAAAAACAAAGAATATATTGCATTTGTTGCTAGAGATGACTCAATGTTGCCACTTTTAGGAACAGAGGATACTGCAATAATTGAAAAGTGTTCTAGTATAAAAAATAATAAAATCTATTTATTGATTAATGATGATAAATTACTTATTAGGAAAATTCTAATATTAGATAACAATGAATACGAATTAGAACCATTAAACCCATACTTTCCGAAAGAAAAAGCTACAGATTTACACATTATAGGTAAAGTTATTAGAGTTGAAATGAAATCAGCATTTTTATAATATATATTTTTAGAAAGGAGAATTATTATGAAATATTGTGAACATTGTGGAAATCAAATTGAGAATGACAATGCAATCGTATGCCCTACATGTGGAGAACCTACAAAGAGTTATAATCAACAATCTGATAAAAACATAATAATAAATAATTCTGCTTCAGCAGCAGCATCTTCTCCTGGTCCTACAAAACAGAAAAAACATTATAATTTTTTATTAGATTTAATTTTAATACTTTGTACTGGTGGTCTTTGGATAATATGGATGTTAATTAGACCTAAATACGAATATTAAAAAATAGTTAGAGCCTAAAACCCTCGTAATGATTTAGCTCTAACTATCCCTTTAATCTAGAAAACTAAAGAATCTATAGTAAGTGTACAAAAGATAAAACACTTACACGACTATTTGTATTATATATGAATAGTCATTTATTTGCAAGTGTTTGGTCAAAAAAATGTGCATTGGAGGTAGAATAAATTGGCAAGAAAGACTAATTTCAATGTAAATGGCTATAATTATTATAAAGTAACTAAAACAATAGGTCATAAAGAAAACAGAGAACCTATTAAGAAAGTTTTTTATGGATCTAGTAAATCAGAAGCGGAACAAAAAGCAATAGATTATATCCAAAATCTAAAATTAGGATTACAGTTTAATGATTATATAACTATTACAGATTTATTCCCTAAATGGTTATTTGAGCATAAAAAACATGAATTAAAACCATCTACATTTGAAAGTTATGAAGGCTTATATAGAAATTATATTGAACCAGATGATATTTCAACTCAACCAATTAAAGATATAAAGTCAATAAACATACAGAATTTTTATGATAGGTTGATGAAATTAAAATTAAAACATACAGAAAAACCAATGACTCCATATAGAGTGAAAGCTATTCATAAATTGCTGCATTTATTTTTTGTGTATTGTGAAAAAGATGGTTATACAATAAAAAATCCTTGCAATAATGTAACATTACCCAAAGATAATAAAAAGGATTTAGAAATATTAGAAAGAAAAAACAAGATAGATTTTTTTACAGAAGAGGAAATAAAAATACTGATTCCAGCCTTTAATGGTAGCCATTATCAAGATATAGTTATTTTTGCACTTGCAACAGGAATGAGGCAAGGCGAAATTCTAGGATTGCAATGGACAGATTTAGATTTTGATAATAGACTTATTCATATAATTCATAATTTAAGTAATTCAGCAGATTTTGATGAGAAAAAGAAAAGAAGTTATAGTTTGAAACTCCAATCGCCAAAAAGTAAAAACTCTATCAGAACCATACCAATGAATGATACTGTTTATAATATGCTAATAAATAAAAAACGAACAAATACAATGGTGTTTCCTCGGCAGAGATAACACATATATAAATAGTAAGAATTTGTTGAAACAATGGCAAAGAAGATTAAAAAATGCTGGATTAAGATATAGAAAATTCCATGATTTGCGACATACTTTTGCAACTCAATTACTAATGCATGGGACAGATTTAATTACAATTAAGAATTTACTAGGTCATTCATCAATTAAAATTACAGAAATATATTTAGATAGTTTACCAGAAAAAAAGGCAAATTCTACAAAACTAATGGATTCTATTCTAAACTGAGTAGATAAAAAGTAGATAAATAAGAAAATAGCAAGGTGTTACAAAGCTCTGTAATCCTTGCTATTACTGTATTTATTATTCAATGATGTCAGCAACAACACCTGAACCAACTGTCTTTCCACCTTCACGAATAGCGAATCTTAATCCTTGCTCAATAGCAATTGGAGTAATTAATTCGATTGTCATGTCGATGTTATCACCAGGCATAACCATTTCTGTTCCTTCTGGTAAATCAATTAAACCTGTAACGTCTGTTGTTCTAAAATAGAATTGTGGTCTATATCCATTGAAGAATGGTGTATGACGTCCACCTTCGTCCTTTGTTAGAACGTATACTTGAGCTTTGAATTTTGTATGAGGATGAATTGTTCCTGGTTTTGCAAGAACTTGACCTCTCTCAACTTCTTCTCTTTGAACACCTCTTAATAGAACACCGATGTTATCTCCTGCTTCAGCATAATCAAGTGTTTTTCTGAACATTTCAACACCTGTTACAACTGTCTTTTTCTTCTCATTTGATAATCCAACGATTTCAACTTCGTCTTGTAATTTTAAAGATCCTCTTTCTACTCTACCTGTTACAACAGTTCCTCTTCCTGAAATTGTCATAACGTCTTCGATAGGCATTAAGAATGGTTGATCTACTGGTCTTTCTGGTGTTGGGATATAGCTATCAACAGCATCCATAAGTTCTTTAATGCATTGATATTCTGGTGCATCTGGATCTTTTGATGTTGACTCTAAAGCTTTTAATGAAGATCCTTTTATAACTGGAATATCGTCTCCAGGGAATCCATAGCTTGATAATAAGTCTCTAACTTCCATTTCAACTAATTCTAATAATTCTGGATCATCAACCATATCACATTTATTTAAGTAAACAACGATATATTTAACACCAACCTGTCTAGCTAATAGTATATGCTCTCTTGTTTGAGGCATTGGACCATCAGCAGCTGAAACAACAAGTATAGCTCCATCCATTTGAGCAGCACCTGTGATCATGTTCTTTACGTAGTCTGCGTGTCCTGGGCAGTCAACATGAGCATAGTGTCTCTTGTCTGTTTCATATTCAACGTGAGCTGTATTAATAGTGATTCCTCTTGCTTTTTCTTCTGGAGCACTATCAATTGCGCTGTAATCTTCGAATTGAGCTTGACCTTTTAAGCTTAACCATTTTGTGATGGCAGCTGTTGTTGTTGTTTTTCCATGGTCAACGTGACCAATTGTACCAATGTTTACGTGTGGCTTACTTCTAACAAATTTTTCCTTAGCCATTTTTATTTCCTCCTTATTTTTAATTTATAAATTTGAACATTTATAACTTTATTAATTAGCAATATATTAGATCAATTTTTATTTCTAATTATTATTGCTTTTTACTTGCAATCATATTCTATAACATTTTTATGAAAAAAGCAAGTAATTCATTTATAATACACCTGATAGTTACAATATATTTACTTTAATTCATAAATAATTGTAGCTATCATGTATTAATTATTCAGCTGATTTCTTAGCTCTAGATGATACTATCTGATCTAAGATTGATTTTGGAACTTCTTCATAGTGTGATGGCTCCATAGAATAAGTTCCTCTTCCTTGTGTTTTTGAACGTAAATCTGTAGCGTATCCAAACATCTCTGAAAGTGGTATAAATCCTCTTATAACTTGGTTTCCACCTCTTGCTTCCATTCCTTCCATTCTACCACGTCTAGCATTTATGTCTCCAATAACATCTCCCATGTATTGTTCTGGAACTGTTATTTCAACTTTCATAATAGGCTCTAATAGAACAGATTTAGCTTGTTTACATCCTTCTTTGAATGCCATTGATGCAGCAATCTTGAAGGCCATTTCTGAAGAATCGACTTCATGGTATGATCCATCTACTAATGTAGCTTTGAAGTCTATAACTGGATATCCAGCTAATACACCACTCATAGCAGCTTCTCTTAATCCTTCTTCAACTGGCTTGATGTATTCCTTTGGAACAGCTCCTCCAACGATCTTGTTTTCGAATTGAACACCTGTTCCTGGTTCTAATGGTTCCATTTCAAACCATACATCACCGTATTGACCATGTCCACCAGATTGACGAACGAATTTACCTTGAACTCTAACTTTATTTCTAATAGTCTCTTTGTAAGAAACTTGTGGTTTACCTACAGTACATTCAACTTTAAATTCTCTCTTTAATCTGTCGACAATGATGTCTAAGTGTAATTCACCCATTCCGGCGATAATTGTTTGACCTGTTTCTTGGTCTGTCCATGTTTTGAATGTTGGATCTTCTTCAGCTAATTTAGCTAATGCAACACCCATTTTTTCACTATTTGCCTTATCTTTAGGCTCAATAGCTATATCAATAACTGGCTCTGGGAATTCCATTGACTCAAGGATTACTGGATGATCAGGATCACATAATGTATCACCTGTTGATACATCTTTTAATCCAACACCAGCAGCAATATCTCCTGCATATACTTTGTCTAAGTCTTGTCTATGGTTAGCATGCATTAAAAGAATTCTTCCCATTCTATCCTTTTTGTCCTTTGTTGCATTTAGGATAGTTGAACCTGCTTCACAAGTTCCTGAATAAACTCTGAAGAAGCATAATTTTCCTACGAATGGATCAGTCATAATTTTAAATGCTAATGCTGAGAAAGGTTCTTTATCACTAGTTTTTCTTTCTACTTCATTTCCTTGTTCATCTACACCTTTGATTGGTGGAATGTCAAGTGGTGATGGTAGATAGTCAACTATTGCATTTAACAATTCTTGAACACCCTTGTTCTTATATGATGAACCGCAAGTCATTGGAACTAATGTATTAGCAAGAGTTCCTTTTCTTAATCCTCTCTTGATTTCTTCTTCAGATAGTTCTTCACCATCTAAATATTTCATCATTAATTCATCATCTTGTTCAGCAGCTGCTTCGATCATTTCTTGTCTATATTTTTCTGCATCAGCTTTCATATCATCAGGAATATCACATTCTTCAATGTCTTTTCCTAAATCATCTTTATGAACAAAAGCTCTCATTTTTATTAAGTCAACAATTCCCTTAAATTCATCTTCTTTACCTATTGGTAATTGAATTGGAACAGGGTGACAGTTTAATCTTTCTTTCATTTGGTCTATACAAGCATAGAAATCTGCACCAACAATATCCATCTTATTTACATAAGCCATTCTTGGTACTTGATATTTATCAGCTTGTCTCCAAACTGTTTCTGATTGTGGTTGAACTCCACCTTTTGCAGCTAAAACAAGAACTGCACCATCAAGTACTCTTAATGATCTTTCAACCTCAACAGTGAAATCAACGTGACCTGGAGTATCAATAATATTAATTCTATTACCTAACCAGTGGCATGTTGTAGCAGCTGATGTGATTGTAATACCTCTTTCTTGCTCTTGAACCATCCAGTCCATAGTAGCAGCTCCATCATGAACTTCTCCTATTTTGTGTGTTCTTCCAGTATAAAAAAGTATTCTTTCAGTTGTTGTTGTTTTTCCCGCATCAATGTGGGCCATAATACCTATATTTCTTGTTTTCTCTAAAGGAAATTCTCTTCCGTTTCCGGCCATAAATTTTTCCCCTTTCCACAAATTTTAATTTTTAATTCTGAGTAAATTATTGCTAATTTACTTAAAATATTAGAACTTGTAATGAGCAAAAGCCTTGTTAGCTTCAGCCATTTTGTGCATATCTTCTTTCTTCTTAAATGCTCCACCATTTCCTGCAACAGCATCCATGATTTCGTTAGCTAGTTTTTCAGCCATAGTTTTTTCGTTTCTTGTTCTAGCATATTTAACTAACCATCTTAATCCTAGAGTTTGTCTTCTCTCAGGTCTGATTTCTAGTGGAACTTGATATGTTGCTCCACCAACTCTTCTAGCTTTTACTTCTAGAACTGGCATAACGTTATTTAATGCTTCTTGGAATACCTCTAATGGCTCTCTTCCAGTCTTTTCTTTGATAATATCAAATGCATCATAAACGATTTCTTGAGCAACAGTTTTCTTACCATCTAACATAACATTGTTTATTAATTTTGTAACAACTTTGCTATTATATATTGGATCTGGTAATACGTCTCTTTTTGCTATAAATCCTTTTCTTGGCACTATTCTTCCCTCCTTTATAAATTTTGATGTAAAACCTACATCAAGGTACTCTGAGATTATTATAATCTCCGTATAGTGCAATCTATCTCAAATTTAAGTACAAACTTAAATCAATTATAGTGCACTATTAAAGCTAAAGACTTCTCTTTATTTCTTTGGTCTCTTTGCTCCGTACTTAGATCTTGCTTGCATTCTATCTTTAACGCCTGCAGTATCTAATGTTCCTCTTATAATGTGGTATCTAACACCAGGAAGATCTTTTACTCTTCCACCTCTTATAAGAACAACGCTATGCTCTTGTAAGTTATGTCCGATTCCAGGAATATAAGATGTTACTTCATAGCCATTTGATAATCTAACTCTGGCAACTTTTCTTAATGCTGAGTTTGGCTTCTTTGGTGTAACTGTTTTAACAACTGTACAAACACCTCTTTTTTGTGGTGCTCTTCTATTTGTTTGTTTATTCTTCATTGTGTTGAATCCATGTTGAAGAGCTGGAGATTTTGACTTTGTTGTTGAACTTTTTCTTCCTTTTCTAACTAATTGATTAATTGTTGGCACTTAAATTTCACCTCCTACAATAAAATACTGCTATTTAGATAGCACAGTCTGCCATCGTAAATAACAGTATTATTTTATCATGGTTTATTTGTAAAGTCAATGGTTTAAGCTCATATTTGTTTATCTTTATGATTCAAATTTATAAATATAGCTTAAACTTTCTGAAATTAAAAATCAGTTTCAACTATTTCTTCATATTTATCTGCACCTGCTAATGAATAAATATTAACTATTACAGAGATTTTTCCATTTTCATTTAAAAACATTGAATTCGTATATGAACAATTGTCATCTGATATTGTTTTGTTTAATTGTTCAGTATATGCTGCATCATCTGATAATTTATTATATTTAGCTACATACTTTTCTTTTGCAAGTTCTTTTAATTTTGCTACAAATTCACTTTCTGTAACATTTCTTGATTTTAATAAATTTTCATTTATTATTATTTTTCCAGTATACATATCAACATTATATGCATGGTAATATATGCAATCATTTGGATATTCTGCTGATACAACTAATGATAAAATATTATCATGTATATATGACTTATATTTTATATTTGTTGCTGCTCCATCTTCCTCTGCTCTTGTTTTATAATAGATATATACTTCATCATTTATACTTTTTACAGACTCAGAGTCAATATTTATAGCAGGAATATTATATGAACCTTCGCCTGTAATCTTCTTATATACTGAATATACAAGATCTTTCGATTCATCTACCTTTTTAACTTTCTTTGTTTCATTTTCTGTAGATTCATTATTTTCTTCAACATTTTCGATTTTATTCGATGCTACATTTTCATTGTTTTTATTTCCATTGTTCTTGTTATAATAAATGTACATCCCCATCATTGCTATTATTAATAAGAATATTATTACTATACAAACTACAGTCCCAAGACTAACATTTAATTTCTTTTTCTCTTCCATCTTTTTCTCCAATCTTATTTAGTTTAAACCAATTTTTATCTTTCTTGTTCACTTTGCATTTGTTTTAACATTTCTGTATTATCACCAAAAGTTATGCTTCCACCGTTAAATAAGCCTTCAATGTTTTCTTTTCCTTTATTACTTTCCTGAATTGCACTTGAATCAGTCCAACCGTAAGTATTAAATATACTTCCGTGATTTGTATTAGCAACTTGTATACATACCATTTCTTTGTTACTTGAATCTTGTAAATCTTTCTCAATCTGTTGCTTGTCTATGCCCTTTTCTTTGCAATACTCATCCCATGTTTTTGTTCCAGAAGAATATAAAATACTCTGATTTCCATTTTCATCAGTATGAAGAATTGCTCTATTGTATATTTCCACTAAAGTATCTTGATTAATTGTTCCTCTTCTTCCTCTTCCTGTTGAATCCTCTGTATATTGTATTCCTGCTTTAGCAATATATTGCTTTGTTTCTGATCCTTCAGTTAATTGTTTTGCATCATGATAAACAAGTTTTTCTTCATCAACATTTTCTTTTGTGTCAGTCTTTTGCTCCTGTGTAGTTTCATTAGATCTTTCTGCATTATCTTGCTTTTGTGCCTCTAGAATAGCATTATTTTCTTGCTGTGTTCTATCACTTTCATTTGTTTTTGTATCTTCTACTATCGAATTATTTGGTTGCATATCTTTTATATCTTTTAATTGGTTTGCTCTCATATTTATTCCAACAGCCATTCCTATTGTTGCAACTGCAAGTCCTGATAGAACCATAATTTGTTTCTTATTGTCTTTGAATGTTCCTTTTACTTTAGTAGAAAATCCTTTTATAGTTTTCTTAACATTTTCTCCTCTATTTTTTGTATCTTTTCTATAAACTACTTTCTTAGGATTTTCAGCTTCTACTCTTGTCTTTTCATTTCTTCTGTATACTGTTCTTTCACTAGGATTTATAGTTTCTCTTGGAGTTTGTTTTGCACTGCTATCTCTTCTATAAACATTTTTTCCTAGCGAAGTATGTTCAGGCTTTACATCTACTATGCTATTTTGAGGTCTTTGGAATAATCCTCTAAACCAATTTTTCATTTTTGTGAAAAATCCTACTTTTTTAGGTAAATTAGGATTTACAGTTCCACCATCTACTGGTTTCTCAAGATTTGCTTCATCATCTTTTCCTGTAGCTATAGGATTCATTGTTTTATTTGATAATCCAGCATCATTTTCACCCAGCTCTATATTACGATAAATTTCAGCTGCCATCTCCTTTGGATCTATAGTACTTATTGGAGTTACATCTTCATTATTTTGCTCTTGCTCATTAATTCCATCTAGATGGACTGCAAAATCATCGTTTGATGGCATTGTTCCATGTTCTGGCTCCTGCATTGCTACTTTTGTGCTTACTTTTTCTTTTTCCAGTTCTCCTTCAACCTTATATCCTACCTTGCTTGGATCTATTTCTTTAAAATCAGCAAAAATTATATCATTTTTTTTACTTTTAGCTGCATCTCTTCCTCTATTCCAATAATCCTCACCTTTTTTTACATCTCTTCTAGGCATATCAATTCTAATTCCTTTCTATAATTTTTATTTACTACCTATATCATGGTTTATCCCTTGCTGATTTTGCCTATTCATCCTATTTAGTATAGCATTGATTTCTTCTGTTGTTACAGGCTCAGCTTTAGGAGCAAAATCATTTCTTGCGGATTCATTATTTCTATTAATTTTAGTTGGTGTTTGAGCTAACACATTTGGCATATTATCTTTTTTAGCACTATCAAATGACTCCGCTCTACTATTCTTATTGTTTCCATCAGTTATCTGTAATGGCTTATTTTTATTAAATAATTTATTTTTTAAATCTTCTATCTTCCAAGCAAGTTTAGTAGACCAACTTGCATTTACTTTTGCATAGCCTCTTAAATTATGAGCCAAATCTTTTAGTTCCATGTAATCACTTTGGGACATATTAGCTTTTTCTTTTAAATCATAAGTAACATCAAATAAGGAATTATCTCTTCTATTGCAATAACTATCTAAAGCATTCATTATACTCTGTTTTGCATTATTCATAGTACTAGTCATCTCATATCCATTAGCCAATTGATTATATGTTTGATTTTTATATTTTTCTATTATTGCTAATACGATATTGCCATCAATAGCTCCATTATCTATGTCTTTCATTATTCCAATATACTTATTCATCTCAGAATCTGAAAATAATCTTTCCCCCTCAATTGGACTATTCGAAAGCTCATCTTTTATATTTTCCTTTAATCTTTCTCTATCAAAACTGTAATTTTTTGTTTCTCCATTTATATACATATATCCATTAGATACACTAACTTTCATCATATCCTGAGCATTATTCACCGCATTTTGAGTATTAACTACTCTTTGGTTTGGCATTCCCATATTTGAAACTAATCTAGTATTCATTGGCTGACCATTATACGATCTTGCGCTGTTCACTTGCTGTGTGTTATCTACTCTATCACTTGCAAACTGTTGCATGCTTTCTTTATTAGAACTTGGATTAGCCGTTCTAACAATTGGTCCATTATTATTTTCAAAAGCATTTTCTTTTGGTACAACATGTTGTTTGTCTTTACTCTCTAAAGTTTCCTCGATTTTTTCATTTAGCATTTCAAAATATTTTTTTCTTGCAAGATTTTCTGGTATCTCTTTAAATAATTCAGGATATTTTTGATAAAAGTCTTCAAATCTCATTGGATCATATACATTTAGATGTTTCTTTATTTCATCTTGCACCATTTTTTCTTTTTGTACAGACTCATTATATTGATTAATCACACCTGTAAAGTCAATATCTTGCTTTTCAGCATCAGCATAATTAATTTGCGGAGCATCTGCATCCATAGAGAAAAATTCTACATCTTGATTTAATTCTTCTGCTTTTGTAACAATCACATCAGCAGTAAGACTTGCAATCTCTTTATTAAGCTGAGTTATCTGACCTCTTTGTTGTTTAATTGTCAATTTAATCTGATTTACAGTTATTTCTATTGGTTGTAAATCTTCTTTTATTTTCTCTAGTTTTAAGTTTATAGCAATTTCTTCTTCCTTATTTTTCATTCCATCTTGGCCTTGCAAAGCCATTGCTTCTTGAAAAAGATCCTCATATTCTTTTTTCTTGCTATCATATTCATCTTTTATAACTTTTAGACTTTCTTCTAAAGATGCCATTGATTGACTTTTCTGTCTTTTTTCATTAATTTTTTCACTTACCTGCTGTCTTGTATTTTTTAATTTTTCAAGTTCAATATCAACTTCACTTTTTTCAGCAGTTTCTACAGTTTCTGCATTTAATTCTGCTACTTTTTCTGATTCTGTTTCTAACTTACTATCTTCTTCTCTACGCTGTTCTTGCTCGTTTTTCTTTTCTTCTAATTGTCTGATTTTTTCATCAAGTTTATTTAGAATTTCTTCATCTTCCATATTATCTCTCCATATTATTTATCTGTAATGTCAAAACTTGAATATCCATAGTCAAAATCTGATTGTGGATATGTACCTGTTTTGCTTAGCTCTTTTCTTATAGTTTCACTATCATCATCTAAATATGTATCTTCATTTATGGATTTTCCAGAATATAATCTTTTTACCTTCGATTTTTTCTTAAAAATCCACTGAATCCTCATTAATATATGTGTATTAATTTTAGCATATCTACGCGCATTGTATGCAATTTTTTCAATTTCCTTTTTTTCTATTGTAAGTGCATTTATTTTTTTCTTTAAATCATATTGTATATGTAAATATCTACTCTTAGCACTCGTATCACTACATAATCTGTAATATTCATCTAAATATTGATTGGTCAAATAGCGAATCTGATTTGCAACTTTCTCATATTCTACATTTTCATTTACTATAGTTTCGTCCTGACATTCCTTTATTATTACATAAATAACATTTCCATCTGCTAACTCATAATCAATTAGCATCATTAGATTATCATAGTTTTTAATATCATCGTCACTCCAAAAAGTTTTTCCATTAAAATATTTTTTATTAAATAATTCTGTAATTTTTTCTTTCACAGCACTTTTATAATATTCATACTTATATTCTTTACCATTTATTTCAATGTATCCACCAGAAATCTTGATATTTAAATCATGTAAATTCATACTGAATTCGCTTATTGGGCTTTCAACTAATTGCCTTATTCTCTTTAAATATTTATTACTGTATTTTTTCTCAATTTCTTCAAGTTCATTGCTTTTGTCACTAGAGCTTTCCTTAACCTTCTTCATATCAGCATTTAGCTGTGAAAGCTCTTCATTTATCTGAGAAATTTCTTGTTCTCCTGATTTAATTCTTCTAACATCTAATTCAGTTTTTAATGCTTCTTGTATGCTTTTCTTTTCATTTTCCAAACTTGAAATTTTAATATTTAAAGTTTCAATCAAGTCCTCTTTCATTTTATTTTCTCCTGTACATTTATGTAAACTTTCAAGTAAATACTTTTAATCATAATAATATTATCACTACAAGTTTTCTTTCTCAACAATATTACACAAATAAAAAAAAATTGTCATACAATTGAAATATCGTATAACAATTTATTTTCTAATCTATTATATCTAAAGCCCTATTGCTTAGTTTCTCATATTTTAATTTCTTATCTTTAATGTTTTCATCAAGTGGTGGCAATATACCATAATTTGCATTCATAGGCTGGAATTTTTCATTTGGTGTAGATATATAATTTGCTAATGCTCCTATCATAGTCATTTTATTTGAAACTGCATTTAATATTTTTTCGTCATTATTTTTCTTTAACTTATTTGCTGCATCAATTCCGGCAACAAATCCTGATGAGATTGATTCAACATACCCCTCAACGCCAGTTATCTGACCTGCAAAATATATATTATTGTTTTTAAGTAAATTATATTTATTATTTAATAACATTGTAGAATTAATAAATGTGTTTCTGTGCATTACTCCATATTTTGCAAATGTTGCATTTTCTAGACCGGGAATCATTGAAAATACTTTTCTTTGCTCGCCATATTTCAAATTCGTTTGAAATCCTACCATATTATATAATGTTGCTTCACTGTTGTCTTGTCTTAATTGAACTACTGCATACGGTCTTTTTCCTGTTCGTGGATCATCAAATCCTACTGGTTTAAGAGGTCCAAATCTTAATGTATCAATTCCTCTTTTCGCCATTACTTCAACCGGCATACAACCTTCAAATATTTCTCTTTTTTCGAATTCATGTAATGTTACAATTTCCGCTTGAGTTAAAGCATTCCAAAACTTTTCATATTCTTCTTTATTCATAGGCAAATTAATATAACTACATGTATCTTTTCTATCAGACTTTTGTAAGTCTACATTTTCTATTTTTTCAGTATTATACTTAGATATCCTGCATTTCCATTCGTCAAAGCTTTCATCTTTTCCTTTTTCCTGTTCATATCTATCACCATAAAATGCAATATTAAAATCAATGCTTTCCTTTTCTATAATTGGTGCTGCAGCATCATAAAAATGTAAACTTTCATTTCCAATTAACCTACTAATTCCGCCAGATAATCCATCAGAAGTAAGTGGACCTGTTGCAATTATTACAATGCCATCTTCAATTAAGTCTTCTATATAAATTTTATCATTTTCATTATCTTCTTCAGATTTACTAGTTACTTCTTTTCTAATTATTTCAATAAAGTTATTATTTTCAATCTCTCTAGTGACTCTTTTTGAAAATTCTTCTCTATCCACTGCCAAAGCCTGACCAGCAGGAACACTGGTTTCGTCAGCAATTTTTATAAGTAATGAATCCATTCTTCTTAGCTCTTCTTTTAATAAACCACAAGCATTTGTAAGTAAATTTGACTTAAATGAATTGCTACATACTATCTCTGCTAGATCATCATTCGAATGAGCCGGAGAATATTTGTTAGGTTTCATTTCATATAATTTTACTTTTATTCCTCTTTTTGCAATTTGGTAAGCTGCCTCGCAACCTGCAAGACCACCACCTATAATTGTAATATAATCTTTCATAATTTTTCCTCATACTTTTATTGGCGAAAATGCACATTCATTTCCGCCAACATATTATTCAAATAAATTCATAATTTCGTCTTTTGATAGCTTACTAATAAATGTTTCCTTAGTTGATAACATATCATCTGCAAGTTTTGCTTTTCTTTCTTGTAAATTATATATTTTCTCTTCTATTGAATTTTTAGTAATAAGCTTATATACTTGAACATTTCTTTTTTGTCCTATTCTGTATGTTCTATCTGTTGCCTGATTTTCAGCAGATAAATTCCACCATGGATCATAATGGATTACCATATCAGCTCCAATTAAGTTAAGTCCTGTTCCACCAGCTTTTAATGATATTAAAAATACCTTTATGCTATCATCATTATTAAACTGATTTACCAAGTTCATTCTTTCATCAACTTTAGTTTGTCCTGTTAGCTTCAAATATTGTATATTTTCCTGCTTTAATGCTTTTTCTAAATACCAGAACATTGATGAATAACCTGAGAATAGTAAAATCTTATGACCTCCTGCTACTGCATCTTTTATAATTTCTATACACTGATTTAATTTACTACTTTCTCCATTATAATTTTCAATAAATAATCCTGGATGACAACATATCTGTCTTAATCTCATTAATAATGCAAGAATCTTAATCTGGCTATTTGCAACTCCATTTTCTTCAAGCTCTTCTTTTGCTTCTTTTTTAGCTGATTTTAAATATGAAACATATAAATCTCGTTGCTCGCCTTCCATTTCATTATTTAATACTGTAATCGTCTTTTCTGGCAATTCTGTTAAAACCTTTTCCTTAATTCTTCTTAAAACAAATGGCTCTATCATTGCTTTTAATTTTGTCATCGCATAATTGTCTTGCTCTTTTGAAATTGGTGTTTCGTAATTAATCTTAAATTTATTGTATGTAAATAAATATCCTGGCATTATAAAATCAAATATTGACCATAATTCCGAAAGCGAATTTTCTATCGGTGTTCCTGTTAATGCATATCTTGTGTCTGCCTTAATTTCCTTTATTGCTCTTGCATTTTTTGTATTATTATTTTTTATATACTGAGCCTCATCTGCAATTATGTATCTAAAATTATAATTGCATTCTTTGTAAATATCTATATCCCTTTTTAACAAATCATACGAAGTTATAGCTATATCAAATTTAGAAATTGATTTAATTAGTTCACTTCTTTCTTCTGAGCTACCTGATACTACTGCGGTTTTCAAATCTGGTGTAAATTTACTAGCTTCTTCTTTCCAGTTAAGACACAAAGAACTTGGACACACTACTATAATAGGCTTTTGTTTTTCATTATTTTTTCTTGTCTCTTCAATATACGACATTATTACTGCTAACACTTGAACCGTTTTTCCAAGACCCATATCATCAGCTAAGATTCCACCTAATTTGTATTCATCAAGTGTTTTTAACCAATCAAATCCAACTTGCTGATATTCACGTAATTGTGCATGCAATCCTTCTGGAAGCTTATAATTTTCTGAAATTTGTCTACTATACACATCATCAATAAGCTGCTTATATGATTCACTCTGCTTTATTACTGCATCATTTTGCTTTAAAATTTTGTCCAAATATAAGCTACGATATACTGGAAGTTTAAGATCTCCACTAATTAGTTCCTTGTAGCTTGTTCCAGTTCCTTCTGAAAGTTTTGATAACATGTCTAAAGTTTCATTTTCACTTAAATCAATAAAATCTCCATTTTTTAATCTATGAAACTTCTTTTTTAATGTATATCTTTTCATTATCTCTTCAATTTCAGATGGCTCTAAATCAATACCTGAAAGATTTACATTTAATAAATTATTTTCTATTTTTACACCTATTGAATTTATTTTAGGAACTTTTATTTGTTTACTTCTAAATGCCTCTGTTGCTAATACTTCAAAATGAGAAATGTAATATTCAATTCCTTCTTTCAAAAATTCATAAATTTTATCATCATTTACAAGCACCAATTTATTGTCTGCACCTAGCATAAATCCTGAATTTTTAAATTCATCTAGTGTTTGTGATTCTGCTATTGCGTTTCTTGGAATATTACTATCTATTTTTTCAAAAGGACTAAATTCAATATCATCATACGCAAATTTTACATCAGCTGTTATATAATTACTTGGATTGTAGTCAAGATACACTTTTACTTTAAGCTCTTTGGGCATATATCTTTTTAGCTCTTCTTGATCTACACCATTTAATTCTATATCACTTCCTAGTTTTGGCATAATTAGTGAATAAAAATCCGCAAATTCGTCTTTTCTAAAAACTATCTCTTTAATAAAATTTATTCTAAATATATTTAATAATTTTAAAACTGTATTTTCAAATTTGTATGAACATCTATATAGTTTATTATCTCGTAAAAAATATATGTACTCTTTTCCTTTTATCACAGAATATGCAAATATGTCTTCATCTGTTGTAACTGCATATTCACTCTTGCTCTTGTCAATTATATTAAATTTTATTTCTGGCTCTGAATCTATAAATTTTATTTTTTCACTATCATATTCAGTTTCCATGGCAATTTCTTGCCCATTCATTGCCTCAAAAAAATCATCCATTCCAGTGCTTGTTAATACTATATGAGAATTATTTAACACACTGACATAGTATTTATCTGCACTTTCATTAGTATATTTTATGATTTCAGCATATTTCATTAAGAAATTTAAAGCTGGAATGCTCGAGTCTTCAAAAGCATCTTGTGTATGTACAAAATCTAATTTAAGTCCATATCTAAATTTTGCTTTACTTTGCATTCTGTCATAAAATTCAGGCAAATTCTTTATTTTATACATTTGTTTATTGCCAATCTTAAACTCAACTTTGACATCTTTTGAATTTTGATTATATATCATAACTGGCTCTAGTTTGATTTTTTCAGCTTGAATAGTACCTTTTTCTGCATGTAATTGTTCTTCTTCATAAAAAGTACTTATCATTTGTCTATAGATTCTATATTTCTCATTATTTATTTTTTTGCTTTTTGTTATAGTTTGTGTATTTTCTTCATTGCTTCCAGCAAATAATTTCGCATAATTTGAGTTATTATTAAATTCAATTGTTGTCGCTAAAATATGTCTACATGTTCCATAAGTAGATTCATAGTCTGGACACGTACAACGCAAATCATCTATCTCTCCGTCTTTTGCTGATATGTATGTATCATAATCTCCATGATGACCTTTAACAACTCCATGAATTGAAAAATTACTTTCATCATGATATGTAACTTTAGTGATTGTCACACTTCTATTTCTTACTATTTCTTCTGCCTGTTCTCTGTCCTCCTGCGATGCTGCACTCTTTAGTTCATCTAAAATCACATCTTTAATAACCACAGACTTTTCCTCCATCCCGAAATTCAAACACAAAAGTTTTTTCTCTTTTCAACAGTTATCTATTATATAACAAAAGTCTAGTTTTGACAAGGCATATTTTCTTTTTTCATGCAAAGAAAACTCATTTTTATTTTCCACTTGACGGAAAAAAGACTCCTTAATTTAATTCATTAAAGAGTCCTTTTCATTATTTATTAGTCATTTCTTCTTTTGCTAATAATTCATTCCACCTTTTATCAACTTCTTTTTGAAATTCTTCTATCATCCATTCATTTCCTGGTTTAAACATATGTTTAAAACGTTTTTGTGGTTTTAAAAATTCTTCAATAGGAAGCTTTTTGGCTGGCTTATAAGTAATATGGTAAACACCGTGATCTACCTCATACAAAGGCCAGTAGCATGTTTCTATTGCTAATTTGTTCATTAGCATTAAATCTTCTGTTGCATATCCCCATCCTCTTGGGCATGGTGAAAGAACATTTAGGAATTTTGCTCCTGGTGTATAGATTGCTTTTTCTGCCTTTTCATATAAATCTTTAAAATTCATATATGCTGCTGTTTGAGCAACATAAGGCAAATGATGTGCAACCATTATCTCTGTAAGATCTTTTCTTGATTGCATTTTACCTGCTATAACTTTTCCAACTGGTGATGTTGTTGTATCAGCAAATTTAGGTGTTGCTGATGATCTTTGTATTCCAGTATTCATATATGCACCATTATCATAGCAAACATAAGTCATATCATGACCTCTTTCCATTGCTCCTGACAAGCTCTGGATTCCTATATCATAAGTTCCACCATCTCCACCAAAACATATAAATTTAGTTGTTTCATCTTTAGGTAATTTACCTTGTTTTTTTAATGATTTATATGCTGCTTCAACTCCAGATTCTGTTGCAGATGCTGATTCAAATGCTGTATGAATATATGAATCAGTCCATGCTGTATATGGATATATACATGTTGAAACTTCCATACATCCTGTTGCATTTGATACAACTACATGATCATCTTCATGTACTGCACGCAATATCATTCTTGCTACTACTGGTGCTCCGCATCCTGCACACATTCTATGTCCTGCTGTAAACCTTGATGGCTTTTTAGCAACAATTTCTTTTAGATTATACATAAATTTTTCCTTTCTTGCTTTTTAGGCATTTTTCTCTTTTAGTCCAAGATATCTATATGGATTACTCATATCTTTTAAATCTTGTAACTCTTTATACACTCGATTTATCTCTTTTTCAGTCACATCTCTACCACCAACACCATAAGTGTAATTTATCGTATTAACACAGATTCCTTTTACAAACATTCCAGATACTACATCTTCAAATAAAGGTCCTCCTGTTGCATTCAAAAATGGTACTTTATCTAAAACAGCTACTGCTTTTGCTTTTGATAAAGCTTCTGCGATTTCTTCTCCTGGGAATGGTCTAAACATTCTTATCTTTAAAAGTCCTGCTTTTATTCCTTGCTTTCTCAATGAATCAATAACATTCTTTACTGTTCCAGCTGTTGAATTCATACATACAATTACATATTCTGCATCTTCTAATTTATATCCTTCAAAGAAATCATATTTTCTTCCTGTCATTTTTTCAAAATCTTTTGCAACAGCTCTTATAACCTCTTTTGCATTTTCCATAGCAACTGCTTGTTGCTTTTTATGCTCTGTAAGATATGGTTGTAAATCCATTGGGCCAACCGCGATTGGTTCTTTTTTATTTAACAAATAATGTTTAGGATTGTATGTTCCAACAAATTCTTTTACTTTCTCATCTTCTATAAGTTCGATATTTTCAATAGCATGTGATGTAATAAATCCATCTTGACATACCATAAGAGGTAACATTACATTCTCGTTTTCTGCAATTCTATGAGCCATAATCATGTTATCATACGCTTCTTGATTTGTTTCTGAAAATAACATTATCCATCCGCTGTCCCTTACTGCCATAGCATCTGAATGATCACTGTGTATGTTAAGTGGACCGGAAATTGCTCTATCAACAAGTGCCATAACGATTGGCAATCTTGAGCTTGATGCAATCTGAACCATCTCCCACATATACTCTAGTCCATTTGCAGAAGTTGCTGTCATTGCTCTTGCTCCTGCCGCTTCTGCACCAATGCACGCACTCATTGCACTATGCTCACTTTCAACAGCTACAAACTCTGTATCAACTTGTCCATTGTCTACATATGTAGAAAAATACTGCGGAATTTCCGTTGAAGGTGTTATAGGAAATGCAGCAACAACATCTGGATTTATTTGCTTCATAGCATACGCTGTAGCTTCATTACCACTTAAACGCTCTCTAATACTCATATTAGTTTTCCTCCTCTTTCATGATAATTGCTCCAAAAGGACATACTTTAGCACAAACTCCACATCCTTTGCAATAGTCAAAATTAAAATCTTTTCTATTCAAATCTTCTCCAACAGGAATAGCATCTTCAGGGCAAACTGGATAGCATAATCCACATTGTTTGCACTTTTCTGGAATATATTCAGGCCTCATACTTCTCCAATCACCTGTTTTAAATTCTCTTGCATTTCCCGCATCATATATTGTTCCACCTGGAGTCATATCTTCCCAAGGTGTATTTTTATCAATATTCATAATCTTCAATTCCTTTCTATTGAATCTTCTTAACTTGCTCAAGAGCAAGCTTTAATGCCTTCATATTTCCATCAATAACTTCTGGCTTTTTAGCAAATTTATGTTTAAAGGAATCTTGCATATCTTTTATAAACTCATCTTCTGGCATTATTCCAGCGACCTTCACAATTGCTGCTAACATTGGAGTATTAGGAAAATATTTTCCTAGTGCCTCTTCTGAAACTTTTCTTGCGTCTATTGTATACACGCTTCCTTTGTATCCTTTAAGCAATGGTGCAATCTCGTCAATTCCTTTAGTTGTATTTATTACAATAGCTCCATCTTCTTTTAATCCTGATGCAACATCAACTGCTTTAAGAAGTGTATCATCAACTACAACCACATAATCTGGTTCATAAATGTTACTATGTACTCGAATAGGACTCGTACTGATTCTATTATACGCAGTTATTGGAGCTCCCATTCTCTCTGGTCCATATTCAGGAAATCCTTGAATGTATTTTCCTGTATTGAAAGCTGCATCTGCAAGTAGAAGTGACGCTGTTTTAGCACCTTGACCTCCTCTTCCATGCCATCTGATCTCGATTAAATCTTTCATGAACTGCCTCCTTTATTGTATTTATATTATATAAGTATTTTCTTTTATTTATACAAAATAAGTATATATTTATTCGCCTATAAAGTCAATGTGCTGAACTATTATTTATCTAAAAAACGTGTATAAATAGCCTATTTTGTCAAAAAAATTTTTATTACTCTATGCAAATTGCCGAATATGTAGTATAATAACTAATATATAAAGGAGGATACTATGACAAGTAAAGATAGAGCCTATTTAAGAAGTCTTGCTAATTCTATAGAACCTGTATTTCAAGTTGGAAAAAGTGGAATTACAGACAATCTTATTAAACAAGTAAATGATGCTTTAGAAGCACGTGAATTAATAAAATTAACTGTGCTTGAAACTGCACCTGATTTTGCAAAAGAAACTGGTGAAAAGCTAGCTATGCACACTAACAGTGTACTAGTACAAGCTATGGGAAGAAAAATTACTCTTTACAGAAAACGTTCTAAAGATTCTGAAATTAATATTAATATGTAAATAAACACCTCTGCATTACTATGAATCGAACCTCCGTTATTAGACAAAAAAGTTTAATAAGGAGGGTTCATTAAAATGTAGAGGCGTTTATTTAATTTAGTGAAAAATCCTTTTGGGATTACTAAATGTAATGACTTTTTTATTGGGCAAAAAGCTCTTCTCTCATTACTAAATGTAAGGCCTTCTGTTAATTTATTTCATGTAAATATCTATATACTTCTCCCCAATTATAAAGCGTTACAACATTTGGATTATCTATTATATCATACGATGGTGCATCTTTCATATAAATAGTCTTTGTCCCAGCATTTGCAATGCTTTCGCAGTTATACTTTGAGTCATCAATCATTATATCTATATTTTCATCTTTGCAAACTTTAGCCTTATCTAAAATTGACCAATAGCACTTTGTAAATATATCCATTCCAGTTTCTTTAAAAATATTTTTTGTAATTTCTATAATCTGCTCATTATGGATTCCCCTTGCTGTTATGATATATAAATCATTTCCTTCTTCTTTTAATTTCTTAAGAATCATTTTAGCGCCTGGCATATAGTTTGCTTGACTAATTATTTCTGGTTGATACTCATCTAAAAAATTGTTCTTTTCTTCATCAGTCCAGTCAAATCTATCTTGAAATTTAAGCTCTCTATTATCCTTCTTGCTATTTTTTCCAAGCTCAATCATATCATATAATTCTGTATACACTCTATATAATTTTTCCGAGTCAAATATAACTCCATCTAAGTCTATTCCTACTTTCATAAAGGCTCCTTTGTCAATTAATTATCCACATTATACGCATTAACTGTTAATAAGTCAAGGTTATCTACTGGGCTTATGTTGAGTATTTGCGGAATTTGTGTTCTTTTCGGCATCAGCAACATCTCTTGGTATTTGAGTGAATGCATAATTTGCATCATTTAAAAGTTACTTTTCTGCATCAGCAACATCTCTCGGTGCTTGAGTACGTGCGAAATTTGTGTCGCTAGGCATCTTTTTTTCATATTTTGCAGATTTTATAATATATCTAAAAATATCATTTGCTCCTTTGCTCTCCATTTGAGCTGCCTTTTCCGGTTCATTTACAATCGCATCCAAATACTCGTCACTTCTAAATCCAACTTTCTCATGTAACCTATTCATTGCCTGAGTATATTCCACCTTGCTCTCTTTGCTAAATGGAACTAATATTCCTCGATTAAGTGTCATCATATTCAAAAGAGCTCTGCTAGTCCTTCCATTTGAGTCAGGAAAAGGATGTATTCTGATAAACCTGTATGTCAAATCAGATGCTTTTCTTAAATATTCCAGATCACTTAATTTATTTCCATTGCTATCACTATTCACTAAGTCTGCTATTTCTTGAGTTAAATTATGCATTGCTTGCTCCAGCCCATTAGTACGCAATAATTTTGCTCCATCATCATTAGCAGAAAAGCCTACATCAACATTTCTATAACCAGTGACTTGATTCATATAAACTGTTTTTTGAGGGCTTAAGGAAATTTTATTTATCTCTTTTAATTCAGTCTCAATTTGCTCAGAAGTTAATCCTCGCAAATCTGTTGCATACGCTGTTAATTCAGCATTTACATCATGAAAAATTTGAGTAACATCTCTTGCAACCATCTGCATACTTGGAGCATTTGCATACATTTCCTTCGCATTTATTTTTATTTGATTACATAATTGTTCAAAAGATTTTTCATTGCTTCCAACAACAGAAATGGAAGTTCCATTAGTAATTGATTCTGCAATTTTATTTCTATATATATCTGAATACATATATCTAGTCATAAATTTAGCACTACTATCTAATGTAGCCTTATTGGTTATTCCAGTATATTTAGCAAGAACTCCTTTGTATCTTTTCTCAAAATCTTGCATCTTAAATTTTTTATGAAAAAATTTCTCTTTAAAAACTACAAATGGACTTTGAGGTGGAAATCTCCTGTCTTTCTTACTTTTGCTGCAATCTTCAAGCACCATTTCACGAGCATAATCTTCATATAATTTGTCTAATTCTGCATCCATATCTCTACTTTGATAATTTCTTAAGTCAACAACAGGGTTCTCCATTATCGCCTCATACGTCCCTCTTTGCGAGTCAATTCCTTTGTATAAATGAACATCTTTATCAACTCCCATATACAAATTATCATGCACAATAAATTTATTCATTACATCTTTCGAAATATGGTCACCATTTTTAATTAATTCTTTAACAATTTCTTTTACCGCACTTTTAGTAATATCGCTCTCGTATCTATGCACTTGCGGATTAATAACTGTTGATTTACATTCACTTACAATCGCATCAATAATATCCTCATCTGCCTGTGTAAAAGGTGAAGCAACACTATTGGGTACATAATTTGTTTGTCTAAGCATATTTAATAATTTTATTGCTGACTGTCTATAATCATTCGTATTCAATGATTTTTCTCCTTCTCTTTAGTAATTATTTAAAATTTTACCTATCTCATTTCTTGAGCAATGAGCCATTTTATTATTTGTAATTTTTCCTGATAATTCTGCTCCAAACCATTCTGGTTTTACAAATTTTTCTGCCATTTCCTCTGATGGAAATTCAACTTCTGCAAATATAATTCCTTTAAATTCATTATCAAAAACATCTAGTTCAATTTTTAAATTATTTTCTATTGGAATAATATATCTATCCTTTCTTATAACATTTACAGGAGTAGTAGGTTGTATCTGATCATACAATTCTTTGCTAATTTCTTTTTCAATCTCTTCTGTGCTGAATTTACCTATTTTTCCAATCTTGGCAGTATACACATACTTAACATTTCCGTCTTTTTCAATCATTCTTTTTCTAATTGTTGTAATTTTATCATGATACACATATACTTGTATTATAGTCTTTTTCTCATAACTCTCTAATTTTAATTTTGATATATCTTTTACTAGATATTTTCTCTCGATTTCCTGCATTTTAAATATTATTCCATCCCTTTCCCTCTTCACTTAAATAAAGTCTCTCATATTATTGATAAACTTTATTTTCTTTCAAATTATCATCTTTCATCATGCTCAACATCTGTAATTAATGCTGTTTTCATATTATTTCTTTTTCCACCATAAATGTCGTCAAATAGATTGTCTCCAACCATTAACACATGCTCTGGGCTTACACCCATTTTCTCACATGCTTTTAGAAAATTTCTTTTTAATGGTTTCAAGCCAAATTGTATATAGTCTATGTCTTGATCTGCAAAATATTGTTCAATTTTTCCGTCTATACCATTGCTTAATATCGTTACTTTTAACTCTCCTCTTAGGCTATCTATCCATTGTTTGTTACAAGGAGGAATTTCTTTCATATTTTTTCTTAGGGTATTGTCGACATCTATGATTATTCCTTCGATTCCATAAGCTTTTAGTCGTGCAATTTCATCTTTGCTTATTTCGCCTACTTTGCCATATTTGAAATCCGGTATTATCATTCTTGCTAATATTTCATGCACTAATCCCATTAGTTTTTCTGCAACAATTTCGTCTATCGTTTTCATTTGATTTCCTCTTTTCTTGTTTATTGTTTTTCTAATATTCTCCTAGCATACGAACAATCTGCCTTTAATTGCTTATTATTTTTATATGCATTTTCAATTACGTTTTCTACTAATTTTCGAGCAATCCCCTGGCCTTGGTACTTGCTATTTACTTCTGTATGTACTATGTTCCAGACTTTACCATCTTCTATAAATGCACATTCGCCAATTATAGTTTCATTGTCATAGGCTACTGATTTGTTGTTTTCTTTTTCGAATTTTATGTTAATCATAGGGGTGTCCTTTCTATAGTTTTATTTAATTTTTTACAGTATAACATTTTCTTTGTTAAAAATAAACTGTTTGTTGGAATAAGTTGAAAACTAGTGTTTTGGATTTGAAATATATTTTGTGGTTAGATTTTGGATTTTTGGAGTGGTAATAAAACAGTTGGTTATGGAAGGAGTGCTAAAAGTGGTTGTGGAAATATGAGGGGAAATTTAGGACTTCGGGTTATGAGGGCGACATGCCCGTTTCTTGTACTTTAGCGAAATCAAAGGTTTTGGCTGGTATTTTAACACATTCGGAGTTTTTGGCATAGCAAACATTTGTATAATTTTTTGTACTTTTTTGAAATTTTTTTTCCCATTATTTCCCCAAGAAATTTATACATATGTTCGCAATAAAAATTAATATATGGGAAACCTAAAATTTTATTTTGGAGGTTTTAATTATGAATAAAATTACATATCACAAAGAAGGAGATTATTTAATTCCTGATATTATTATAGAAAATCCTAAAAAGGATTACCATATTGGATTATATGGACGTTTAAAATTAGAGTATATGAAGAAACATCAGTTAGGTTTATATAGCGATTTAATATTAAGTGGTACATTACCAGAGTACCTAATTGAGATAGATAAAACTGCAAATGAGAGAGCAAAAAAGATTATTAATGAACTTGCTAAGAATGAAAAAGTTGATGAAAACTTGAAACAAAATAACCAATTAGAGTGGGTTAGATATATGAATAATATTAAAAATAGAGCTGAAGAAATTGTACTTCATGAGCTAATTTATTGTTAAATAAAAATTGAAAAATGATTAATTCTTGTCCTAGCAAGCACTGAATTGGTTCACACGAGATTTTCGTATTTTCAAATTCTATGCAATGGGACAAGTCCCAATCCCTTTTATAAAATATTAAATGTTAGGAGAATTATTATGATAAATTTTAGAGAAGTAAATGATGATGATATATTAAAAGAATGGTTAGAATTTAGAGAGGAAACTACTTTTTGTGAGATGACTCCTCAAGATAAAAAATATTGTATCTATTTTGAAGAAATTGCTGAGAAAATACTTAAGAATGTACCTAATAATAACAAGAACTATGTTCAAAAGCAACTAGATCAGCTTGATAAAAATTTTATGGATTACTTATATTACTGGAATGAAAAGTATTATAGAAATGGATTTGTGGATGGAAGTCAGCTAGTTATGGAATGTTTTGAAGAATAATAATAGAAAACCGACTTAATAAAGTCGGTTTTCTATATTTTACAATATTTCATTAATATCATTTATAAGATCTTTTATTTCTTCACTATTAAATAATTCAACAAAATGTAATTCCTCATTTTTTATCAAATCATCAACTTTGAAAGTTCCATTTTGATTAATAAAAGTTAATAATTCTTTTATATATTTTACTTGCTCTTGATTTCTTTTTTCTAGTTGTTTCTCTAAGAATGATTTAACTGCTTGTTCATCAAAAGCAATATGCTTTCTAATAAATATTGTTAATTCAATATCATTACTAAATAAATTATTATAGTCTTCTTTAGATTTAGCTAATTTTAATAATTCATTTTTAAAAGTTTGAACATCATTTTCTTCATACGGTTGCAATTTTTTTATTTTAGAAATAATAGGGAACTCAGGATTTTCTTCAATAAATGATATAGTTTTATCTTCTAATGTTTTAAAGTCTTCAACTTTAGTTTCTGAGTTTGTGCTAAAATCAGCAATACTATTATCTTCTGCATCATCAGTTGAAGAAATATTATCTGTAAAATCTGTAATAATTGGATCTATTACATCTTTTTCTACAAATCTTATCAACTCTCTTAATTCTTTTCTTATATCTTCCATTTTTGAAGTATTAGTCTGATTCAAAAATTCATCAGTTTGTATGTATTTTATCAATTCTATGTGTCTAGCAACCTCTGATATTTGATATTTATATCTATCTAAATATGTAACAAGTTTAAATATTGCACTATACGTTGTTGCAAAATCTTTACTTCCTAATAATTTAGAGGATGAAAATCTATAACAAAGCAAATCAAATTTTCTTGCACTTTCGAAATCTATTATTCCTATAACATTTGGTGCAATATGATTTTTTATTTCAACAAATTTTGCCTGTTTAAAATCTTCCCAGGCACTTAATTCAGAATATCTTTCAACATATTGCAAGTTGTTTTGAACACCTATGTAATTTTTATTAAGAGATTTAACTATTTCACAAAGCTCAATTTTAAGATTTTCATATAGTGTTTTATCATCATCGTCTAATTCAAAATATTTAAATTGTAATGCTTTATATAATGCAACTCTTTCCATAAAAATTTTCTGGTTTAATGATAATGTTTGTGAACTACTTTCTCTTTGACCATCAGGATTTAGATTAAAAAATTTAAATACATTGCAAACATCAAAAATCAAAAATCCTTGTTTATCCTTATAGTATTCTCTTGCATTATCATTTATTTGTCTTTCAAAATAAGCTTTTTTAGGCGATATAACATTCAAATTTTCACAAAGTCTCGTACCCCTTCCTATCATTTGCCAAAACTTAATTTTTGACATTAACTTTTTAAAGAATACTAGATTAACTACTTCAGGAATATCAACACCTGTATCCATCATGTCAACTGAAATAACTATTCTTATACTTTGTTTATCCTTAAATATTCTCTGCAATTTATCATTATGTTTTATTTTATTATCTATAACAACACAATAGTCTTCTCCTTCATGTGCTTCAACATTACAAAGTTCAGGATACATTTGTCTAAATATTTCCTGAATCTTTAATGCATGATTATGATCTCTAGCAAAAATTATCGTTTTACCCAATGTGTCACCATTATCAACTCTTAATCCTTCTTCCATTAGATCATTTAGTACTTTTCTTATTGTATCTTCATTTGTAATAGCTGAATAAAATTTTTCCCCTTCAATTCTTTCTGGTAATGTTCCATCATCCTCTGTAAAATTTTCTTCGTATTGTTCTTTTTCATCATCATTTAGATCATTATAAGTTAATCCATTTCTTAAAATATCAGGAGTCCTATCTAATGCTCTAAAATAAACTAAATACCCATCTTTAACTGCTTTAACAACGTCATATTCATAATTAGGCGTATCATTATCTATGTTGAATACTTTATAGGTAGATTTATTAATGTCGTTACGAGGTGTAGCTGTTAGTCCAATCATAAGTGCATCGAAATAACTAAATATTTCCGCATATTTATTGAATAAACTTCTATGTGCTTCATCAGTAATAATTAAATCAAAATGTCCTATTCCAAATTTAGCATTTGATGTATCTTGTATTATTGATAGCATTGATTGATATGTAGAAAATACAATCCTTGCATCTTCAGCTCCTTCACTTTTCCCTTCAATTATAGTGGCCATAGGAACATCACTTAAAAATTTATCATATGTTTCTTCTTTAGCTTGAGTTACTAAGTTCTTTCTGTCTGCTAAAAATAATATTCTTTTTGCAAAATTATTTCTAATTAGTATTTCCGATAATCCACAAGAAAGTCTTGTTTTTCCAGTCCCAGTTGCTAAAACAACTAATGAACGAGCTTTTTTATTTTTTATATTATTTATAATTTCAGTTATTGCATCCTTTTGATAATATCTTCCACAAATATCATTTCTTGCTTCAATGTTTTCTAATTTACAATTTCTTTTTTGTAACATATATTCTAGTTCTTCTTTACGATGAAATCCAAATACTTCTCTTGCGGGAAACATTCCATCAAGAATTTTTATTGAATATCCATTCGTATAATAAATAATAGGTCTAATTCCATACTTTCTTTCCAAACAGTCTGCATAAAGACAAGCCTGAACTCTTCCTTGTTCTTCATTAATAATTGATTTTTTAGCTTCAATAAGAGCTAATGGTTTTCCATCATCACCAAAAAGGACATAATCAACATATCCGTTTCCATTAGGGTTAATACTCGATATAGGCATATCATTTACAGGAGTTTCAATGCAAGCTTTATTTTTTTCAACTACATATTTTTCTTCTAAAATATTCCAATTAGCTAATCTAAGCTTTGGATCTATTAATTGTTCACGAGTTTGTTGTTCATTTCGCGTCATATTTAACATTCTCCTTCCTGATCAAAATAATTATGCATTTCAGCAATTAATAATTCTTCATTATAATTGATTTGCTGATTAACAACTTTTAGTAATTTTTGCATTTCTTTTATCCATTCTGCAAATCGATTCTGTTCGTTAATAGGTGGGACAATTACACTTAAGCCACTTAATGTTCCTAAATTTATATTCTTTTGTGCAGTTTCTGGCGCTTGCTCTTCTATAATTTTTTGTAAAAATGAAAACCAATAATGGATAAAAATATTATTTGTTCTTTCGTTTGCAGTAAATCCAACAACACTATCGGGGAAGCAGGCATCAAATGTTAAGATTGCAGTTTTAGCTATGTTAGCCGCAATAGTAATACATAGAGTTCCTGACTTCCACATTTTACTCTGTTTTAATCCTAATTCAGAATAAGTGGAATTATATTTTTCAATATATAGATCAGCATTAGCAACATCACCAGTTTGAATTAACGGATATTTTCCACCCAAAAGAGCAGGAGCATTTCTTGGTCGATGTTTTGAAACACCTCGTCCAAATGTACCTAACTTAGGTAGTGATAATTCTGGATATCCTTTTGTGTTGAATACTGGGTCACCAAACATCTCAATAAATCTACTTTTGATTAGTTCTTTATATAAATCCATTTTCTGATTTTGTACTTCAATATTACTTGAGATTACTTTAAGTTTATTAACTATATCTTCTTGTACATCAATCGGGAATACTGGTATCTTATAAGTTAGCCATTTTTTAAACTCTATGCTTTTTCCTTGTCTTGCGCCTCTTTTAGAATATTTTTCAAACATTTCATTATTTCTATATTTTAAGCAATATTCTAAATATTTAGCATTAATACCACTTATTTTGTAAGTATGATATGCAGGTGAAACTGAATACATTTCATCATCTGTAAGTATACCAATATCAATTTGATTTGATCCCATACCAACTGTCAAAGTATTTTTATAAATCACTTTATTTTTAGAATAATCTGAGGCCAGTTCTTTGCTATAAATACTTTCTCTTTTTCTTATTCCATATTTTCCAACTGCAACTGGTCTATATACATTATATAAATTTTTTTCACTATATTCAGTCAAAAAATTATTTAATGCTTTAAAAATTGGTTTATTTGTATTCATTGATTAATCCCCCTGATTATTTAATAATTATGTTTAAAATTTTATTTTCTCTCTCTTTTAACTTTAAAATATCAGAGACTATTTCGTTAGTCGTTCGATATTCTATTCTTTTTTTCTCTATTTTTTTGTATGTATTTATAGAAAGATTATAATTATTATCAATAATCTCTTGTACTGGAACCATAAATGATTGTTCTTTTCTAGTTCTATTTTTTTCATTTTCAAGGTTATTGAATCTTTCAATAATATCAGGTATATTAGATCCCTCAATATGATTTCTTTTCACATCAAGAGTATACCCATCATTTTTCATATCATAAAACCAAACAAAATCAGTACCTCCACAATTTGTTTTTTGAAAAATTAAAAATGCTGTACTTACACCAGCTCCCTTAGACGCTGAACCTTTTTTGGTTGGAGCTTTAAAAATTCCACTTGGCATACTTATAACACCAATTAATTTTTGATTTTTAACAAGTTCTTTTCTCAAGGCTATATATGCAGAACCAGAATTTTCAACAACCCCTGATGGAACAATAGACATTCCTCTTCCCCCAATTTTCATCAACTCTATCATTAATGATACGAATAGTAACTCTGTTTTTTTAGTATTCGTAATTGTTAATAATCTACTGTTAATTGAATTCTTATCAATACTTCCTGCAAACGGTGGATTTTGAAGAACTAAATCAAATTTTCCTATATAATTCTTAGCATTTTCATCTTCTAATAAAGAATCCATTGTAATAGTTGGATTTTTTATATTATGCAGAATACAGTTCATATAACCAATTCTAGCCATATTATCATCATTATCACATCCATAAAACATTTCATTATTAAAACTTCTTCTATTTTCAATGTTATATAGTTCATCTTTATTGTTTTCTTGAATATATTTTGCACTTTCAATTAAGAAACCAGCTGTACCCATTGCAGGATCAATTATCTTTTCTTTTATTTGTGGTTTCATCATTTCAACAGCCATATCTATAATATGTCTTGGCGTTCTATATTGTCCTGAAACTCCTGAAGCACACATATATTCATATACATCTCCCATTAAATCTGTATTATTAAAATTCATTTCTGAATCTGATAATTTATCTACAACAGCCGTCAATAGGCTTTCTTTCCCATCAAAAGCATATACATACTTTTGAGCATACTTTGAAAATTCTCCTATTGCATCATTTGATGGATCTTTAACAAATGGAATAACATATGTTTTTATTCTATGAGATAAATCCATCGGATTTAAGTTTTTAAAGTTTTTCCATCTTAATTCTTCATAAGGTATTTTAAAATTAACTTCTTTTTTTCCATTTCTTTCAATGTAATTTATATATTCTCCTTCTTTAAAAGTAACATCCTGTGGTATTACCCCAATTATTCTTGCTTGTGCTTCAATTTCGTTTTGTTTATCATCAAGCATCTTTATAAACATTAACATAGTTAATTGATTGACTATATCTGAAGTTTGAGCCATATTTGCATTATAAAAATCCTGCCAAATTGCATTTATTTTTTGTTTTAGTGTTCCTGTTATCATTTATTTTCCCCCTAAATATATATCTAATTTCCTAATATTTTCTTTTCTAATCTATCTTCTAATTGGTATAGTGTATAATTGTTATTTCCATCTCCACCTAAATCTATTAATGCTTGGCGTATTATTTGTTTCTTAGATGGTTTACTATTATTGGGCACTTCTATATTTGTATCCTTTTCAAATACACTTAGCGTTCCTTTATCATTGGTTCTGGTATAATAAATTTTATTTGTTAAGCTAGAATAGAATTCTATATCTCTTAAATGATGTCTATTAAGTGCCAATTCTTTAATTTCATTAGCAATCTTCTCATCATCTTCCTGTTCTTTAGTTGGAACAACCAAATGTAAATTATCTTTAAGATTGTTTATCGTAGCAATTGTTTCTAAAATTGAGTAAGCTTCTTCAGCACTCATTGCATAGAATTCTCTTTTTCTAGTTTTACCATCGAATTCCTCAATTGATCTTAAATTTGGATTTAGCTTATCTATCATCTCATGTATTTTCAGATCTGAAAGTCTTGCTGAAACTTCATAATATGCATAAAGCCTAAATGCAAAAGGAATGCATTCACTCCTATTAAGTTCCTTTAATCTTCTATCAACATCATCTGCATATCCAATCTTTACATAGTCTGGGAAAGATGGATTTGTTAATATATAAATAACACCTGTTTTATTTTCCATTTCACTACTCCTTTAATTTTTTTCTAATTTCATTCCAATTATTTGATTCTTTTATTTCATTATAGATATCACTTGGTATATCATTTTTTTCTTTTGCAATCAGGTCATAAAATTTCCCTTTTTGTGTTTCATTAAAATTTAGAGTCTCAACAATTTTATTTTGTATTTCTCTACTAGGTGGTCTTTTTTCTCCCTTTATTAATTGCCCTAAATAATATGATGATACACCTATCTCTTTAGCAAATTTATTTTGACTATACTTATTTCTTGTCATTTCAGTTTTTAAAAAATTACTAAATGTGTCCAACTTTCATTTCCTTTCTTTATAAACTATAAGCTTATATATTATATATCACAGATCATTATTTATTGCAATATTTTCATAAAAAATCACATAAAAAAATAGAAGTATTTCTACTTCCATTTTACATTTATTGCTTTCATTTTTTCATTTTTACCTTTAATCCTCTGAAACGAAACCTGTTTATTCTTTATTGGATTATCAAATATACAATCTGATATATGAAAAAAAATCTTTTTACCAGAATACTTTATAAATCCAAATCCTTTGTTTTTATCATATTCATATATAGTACCCGTATAGATCTTTTTATCATTATTAAGATATAGTTTTTTCAACATATTCCTATCTTCATTATAATTCTCAGGAATTTTTTTCATTATTTCCTCTTTTAGCAATATAGCCTCGTCATATTCTGAATGATAATTTTTAATTTTTAATTGTATAGCATTATCCAACTCTTTTACTGCTGAATCAAATAAATTATATTTATAATATACTTTTGCTAATACGTAATGATTTTTATGATTTCTGTAATTAGCTTTTATTGCTATATTTGCATAATCAAAAGCACTTTCATTATCTTCTTTTAATAAATAAATTTCCGCAAGAAAAGCATATAAATAATCTTTTTTTCTTCTTTTTAATAGTTCATCTATAATATCAATTGCAATATCATAATTTCCTAACTTAGCTTCTATATAAGCATTTAATTCTACCACATAATAACTACAATTATTAGGAATCCACTTTTTTGCTTCTTCATATTTCCCCATTAAGTAAAATGTTTTTGATAAGTTATATCTACATATCTCATCATCTTTTATCTTTAGTGCATTTTCAAAATATAAAATTGATTCTTCTCTATGATTAGGTAAATCCATTAACATCTTTCCATGCAAAAAATTTATATCAAAATAAGTATGCTTTTCCTTATTTTTTGTTTTTTCATCAAAACTCTCCCACAATTCATGGCATTCTTTTATGTGTCCTAATGCTTTCCAAAATTCTGGTTTAGTTAATTTTTTATATGTACCAGCTAATTGAAGATATGCATACGATATTCGATATTTAACAACTAAATAGTTTGGTTTTATTTTTAATGTCTCTTCAAAATATTTTACTGCCTCATTCCAATCTTTTTTAGAGTAATACTGATATCCTATCATATATTTCCATTTAGCCATTTTAGGTTCTTTTTCTCCCAATTGTATAAAGTACCTTATAGCTTCATCATATTTTCCAGCTCTGGATAAACACCAACCTAATTTTTCTATATTTTGAACAGAATTATCTTCCTTTACTATTTCATTATATAAGGTTATAGCTTCTTCCCAATTACTATTAGCCTCATACAATTCTGCCTTTTTAATTTTTTCTTGTAAAATCACTAGATTGCTCTTCCCTCTTTTATACACTGTTTTTGATTTTTAGTTAATATCGAGTTTTCAATTAATTCATAGTTATTTTTTAATACTTGGGAAGAAATTTTCCTTATATTCTCGCTACAATCAACATTTTTAGCTGTAAATAATTTTATTTTTCCATTTTGATATTCGCATGAAATAAATCTATTTTTATTATTTCCTGTTGTTAATAATTGATCAATAATAATTACAATTTTATTTTTCTCTATACTTAATTTTTTTTCAATTTCTTCTATATAATCTAATATACTTTCATATGTTAATGATATTATAAAATATGCATATTTATCTTCATTTATCTTTTCTAAAATATATTTTTTAATAATATCACCTCCAAAATATCATATTTCATTTATCATTGATATAACTTCCTGAATTATTTCATCTGCTTCTTTTTTAGTTTCTAATGTTCTTGTATTTACTGCTAATCCAATCATATCTCCTATATGAAATAATGTGTGTCTGTTTGTTGCATAATAATTATACATTTTTTCAATATATTGTTTTGTCTGTGTAGAAATTTTCTGTTTTGATGTTAAGAAATATATATTATTAGTTTTGTCTAAATCAAATACATCAAAAGTTCTTGTGACTATAATACCATTTTTATTGCATATATATTTAATATGTCCTTCAAGAGCTCTTAATGCAGGAAATACATATTGAGAATATTCAACAGCTTCAACATAATAACTCAAATTGATTATAGATTGCTGAATCAAAGCCTTACAACTTTCAGGATAGTCTGATGGCAAAGATGGACATATCTTTTTATAATCATCAATTATTTTACTATTATCAATTTTCTTCTTATAAACTTTATCGATAACTGTTTTTATCTTATTTATTCCCAATAATTCATTAATATATGTCAAAAACATTTGAAATAGTGTATTCATGTTTCCTTGAATCATTAAAGTCTTATTTCCAGTTTTGTATAAAGTAATAGTTATTTCATCATCTTCTAATCTTAGTTTAGTTACATATCTTGCATTGTCATCGCATACAATACTTACATTTAATTCACTCATATCGTCTTTCATTAAATCAATGATTGCTTCCAATTCTTCTTTTTTAAATGCTGGTATTGTAAACCAATTTCCACCAGTGTTTATAAACTTAACTCTATCTTTTAAAGCCATTTTTGCTAATTGGTCAGCTTTTTCATTATATTTATTATTACTATGTCCTTTTACTTTCATAAATTCTATTTTAATTAAATCTTTGTAATTGTTTTCTAGCATATAAACATACATTTTGGCTGTTTCAGATTTTGCATTCCATTCTTTAGTTGCCCATTTTTCTAATCCTTCATAATCATAAAATAATTTAATTTTATCATACCCATTAGTTATAGCCCAATCAAGTGCGTTAAAAACACCTAATATCTCTCCTATAATATTTTTTGTGTCTATATACTTAGGATTATTTCCAAAATTATATAACTCTGTTTCATTCATATCTCTATCAATACAAACTACTCCATATGAATATCTATTTAATTTTTCATCAAAGCTTCCATCTGAAAAAGCAACTGCATAGCCTTCATCTATGTACTTACTAATTTCTTCATTATATATATCTTTATCTTCTAAAAAAGCTTTTGCTTCTTCTTCAGAATTAAAACTCTTAAAAATTGCACCAGGGAAACCTTTTGTAGATTCTAAGCATTCATCCCATGTATTAAAAATTCCAATATTTCTTCCTTTTTTTACTGCATAATATTTTGACATTTTTTTGCCCCCTTTTTTAATTCTTATAGAATTATAACATATTTTTTAAGATTTTTCTATAAAATATATCGTGTTGTCTATTTTTTATATGTAGGTTAGTCAATGATATGTCACAAATTATTTAAAATAAATACTTTGAACACATATATTGTAAATGACGTTTCTCCTTGACTTTTATATTTTTCTATGAATTCCCTCGGACTCAACCATCCTAGCGGTCTCATTGGAAAATTATTATATTCTTTTCTCCATTCTTTTCCTTGATTTCTTAAATCCT
>OLWA01000071.1_pt1 | contig 125693 bp, 105 predicted proteins | sample 1673251 | NCBI WGS metagenome assembly OLWA01 (sample SAMEA3178937, study PRJEB25190) | human gut metagenome | biome: human gut; feature: human-associated habitat; material: faeces | place: Austria | collected 2013 | reverse complement strand
CGGGCAAATGTCCGTTTGCTGCACGGAAAGAGTCTATGCGCTCGATTATTTTATCCCTGTACTCAAGCACTCGATCTCTTGTTGCCACTTTATATCCCATCAGATAAGAGGCAATAATAATCAATCCGACAACAAGAACGAAGCCGACAGCGATAGAATATGCTATTATTCTGCCTAACCATTTCATGGCTTTATCGTTTTGGCGGATAGAACAACAGTCGCCGATTATTTGCGAAATCATCATACAGGCTATCTACATGATAAAACTGTGGTTTGGAGACACCTCTCTTGTTTAGTGCTGTCAACCATTCCTCTCTTGTTTCATGCCATTCAACAGAGTCGGTCGGCACATCAATTATCATAAAGCGTCGCATTTCCCTATTTCCGTATGTATGCCCCGGCATTTTCTCTAATGGGGTGAACTCCTCGGTATAACTCAGGTAAATTATAGAGTCGGATATTCCTGCATATTCAACAGAAAGTCGTGCAGATAATAAGCTGGGGTAATAATCGAATTTATCAATATTACGACGCTTTTCACAATGCCATTCACTCGTATCATCTATAGCAGTAAGCTCATAAGGTGCAATTAACGGAACACGGTAGAAATCCCATGCCCCGTAATCGGAATAAAAGTCGGTACGGAAAGCATCATTGATTTCATCCATGACTGCTTCATACTTCGATTTTAGTCTTGAACAACCGCATGTAATAAGCAGTAAAACCAAAGTCAATACAGAAATATATCCCTGTTTCTTCATTGCTTGCCTCCTTTCCGCCAAAGACAAATGAACAACACTATTATTATAACGAGATCAATTATTGATAGGAATGTATAAAACCAAAAATGCTGTCTGAAACTAAAGATGCAATCAAAGAATGATTTTTGTGTGATTTCAGCACACCACGCTCCCGCTGTATCGACCAAATGGATACAGTCCATCACAGCCCAGACATTTGCAACAATCAAGGCTAAAATCACTACAACACCTACTATTTTCTGCCACCTATTCATAGTCATAACGTGAAGTGTATGATTGGTATTGGATGTTGTTCATTTTCAGATATTCCTCAAAGTTTTTATAACGACGGAAACTTTGGAGATAATCTTTGTATGCCGGATAATATCTACGGCAATCGTTGATTAGAGTTTCACAAAGTGGCATGTCTAATCTTTTTGATAGACACTCAAATTCATCTATATCTTTCAGCATTGCCGGAATATCCGTTATACCTGCTCCATTCATGCCATTTAATATGCCTATCGGCATCTCATGAATGGAAAACTCAAGAAAATACTTGAGTGCATGATATTTGTATCTGAGCGCATAAACATTATCCTCATCATGTTCAAGCAGCATATCTGCAAGTTGAAACGGCTCGTATTTATATTTACAAAACTTACAGAACAGTTCAAGCGGACTATTGGTGTTCAGATAAGAATCCTCATGACCGCAAAAACAATGGAACAAGAATTTTAGCCACTCAAAACCGCCATTCTCCAAATCTATGGCAATTTGAGGACATATAACCTTGTTGATAAACTGATTGTTCCAACAAATTTTACTATGCTTAGTCCAAAAATCATGAATTTCTCCGATGGTAATATGTTCATTGTCATACTCTTTTTTCTCCCATTCAGAGAGCATTGTATGCCGCTGTTTCCTTTCCGACTTGCTTAATCCATCTTCTCGAAAACTGCTGCAAATTGCGAGATAATCAGATAATATCCGGTTCATTGCTTACCTCCTTTCCGCCAAAGGCAAATGAACAGAGCAAGAGCAATGAAATACAGACTGACAGCTGCGCATTCCAATGTGATAAAGAAGGGATGAGCATCCCAAAATCCCCGATTTGCATCGCATATGATGTCATACCACATGTAGGCAAGTTCAATTTCAAATATTGAATATGCCAATAATGCGCCAATTAAACCGAAAGCGATTACGCCTATTATTTTATGCCACTTTTTCATACTATCTTCCTAATAATGAACTAAAGACTAATTTAATGCTCAGTATCACATTGACAATTCCCACAAATACCAGAGATACCGTAAACCATGTTTGTGGTGAACCGACGGCTATCAACATACCGACATAAATCATACACGCTAACGCACAAATCATCAGCATGAATCGAGATAATACGCGAACATTATTATTGCGATTGTCATACAAACAGTCGCAAATAATTATAAGTATGCCCGTAACAGAGATTGGAGTCCAAACAAAAAATCCAAACACCAATAATATGATGCCTTGAAGAAGCCACCAGAATTTGATGATTATACTAATCCATTTTTTCATTGCTTGCCTCCTTTCTTCCATTGGGCAATTAGTCTTTTGGTACGAGAGACTATATAGGGATTGTCGCTGTATTCAACCAACCGATTGGCTGTATCATGGGCGTGTTCCGGAATGACATCCACAAACAGTCGTGAAGCCCAATACATCGACTTTTCATAAATTGTCATGAGTTCAATCATTTCGTCTATCGCGTCATGGGCTATGAGATATTTGGCGGCGTTTTCAATATCCCATTGGCTGTTGGTCTGTTCTTTCTTGTCGCCGTTGGCTACCGCTGCAAAATACATCAGCGATGCCTGCACAAAGAATGAATATGCATCGTCTTTGTCGTTATATTCAAGCCGTTCACGCCAAAGCGCGAAAAACTCCTTGGCTGAAATCAACGAGTATGTACCCTCTGTCCAATCGACACCGCGCTCAATGAAATAATGGGCTTCTTCAGATTGAAATCCGCAATCGTTGTCAATATAATATTCTTCTCTCGGCTCTGTCCTTATCGCACGGCTTATGACATTTCCGGCGTTGCCTTCAAAATAGATTGTGCCCAACTCTCCGTGATACTCGGCATAATAGTCACCTTGATAGTTCATGCCGTCAAGTTCGTGGAACGCGTCACGAAACGCAGTCATATTGCAACCTTTCATTGACTTGTAATTGGTTTCAGCGACTATATCGGCATAGATACATCCGGGGATGTGAGTTAAAGCGCAGTTGGCTTTAATGCCACGCCTCGCCAACATTGCCTCAAATGAATCCAATCGTGCGGAAGCATCCTTATCGACATCCGAGGGGTCAAGCCACACTCTTGCCTGTCCGTCAAAAATGCCGCCAGCGGTTCGCAGTCCATACAAGGCGTTGGTGGCATAGTCAAATGTCTGGAAATACTTTTCGCGCATCTTCCAGTCGCCATGACGTATCTTGTCTTTGGGCATAAATGTTTTCAGGAATTTCACCCACCGTCTGCGCCAACGGCTGATATACCATGAAATGCCGAATGTCACGGATGCGATACCCAATAGCATGATTCCCTGCCAATCTCCCTCCGTCGCCACTTTGTATGTAATAAAAACGAACATAGCTACGAGGTAGGCTATGCCGACCGCCACCAATATGAAAGCACCTATTTTCTTCAATACCTTGCCAAGACGCTCGCTAATCCTTAATCTCCCGGTCTCGAAAAGCCATATAACCAACGCGACAAGGGCAATTGCGCCGACAGCAATCAGCACATCCGTAAAGGAATTAGCCATTCTACCGATTGAAGAAATCAGGACGCACGCCACACAAATTTTGAGCCGGATTGGTTTCATGCAGGTTTATTATCAGTAATATCGCAATTTACAAAAAAATAATCGATTTCTGAAGTGTCAAATGAATTATATTTGAATAATGCAAGCGCCATTATAATCTGCGGGATTGTAGTAAATATACAATTTTTAACATTTGCGCGCAGGGTGAAAAAGAAGAAAGAGCTAAGTCGCTAAGATTTAGCTCTTTCTTTTGTTGCCTTGGAAGGATTCGAACCCTCACAGGCGGAACCAGAATCCGACGTGCTACCATTACACCACAAGGCAATTATTATCGGTTTGCGAGTGCAAAGTTATATGGTTTTGGTGAATCTTCCAAATGTTTTTGCAGGTTTTTTTGAATAATTTTTATGTCCGATTTTTAACTGTCACACATTCAGTGACTTTGCGCTTTTGCTGAACTGAACTTTTTTCATTGCCTGCAGGTGGCGATTTGTCTTGACTTATATATCTCTGTCGATGTACATGGATATTGTTACTACGAAAAGACTATGAAAAGGAATGTTTTGGAGCATTGCCGGAATTTAATTTTGATAATAGTGTTGCGTTTTTTGAATTTTAGTCGTATCTTAGAGGAGTGAGAATTAATTGTGGCTATGAAAAAACTTGAAAACATTTTATTTAATATCAAGATGCCGGTAAGGAGGGCGTTCCGCGGGGCTTTGCTTGTCGCGGAGCCGTTTCTCAGGGAGTGTTACTTCAATCATGCCGTGATATGCCTGATTGATTACGGACATTCTGAGACATCTATGGGGGTGGTTCTGAATAAACTTACCAATTATGACTTGTCAGACCTCGTAGGTGCTGTTACTCGCAGGGAGGCTGTGCCGGTTTATTGTGGCGGTCCGATGTCGTGCGACCGGATGTATGTCGTGCATCGTCTTGGCGACATTATACCTGATTCTATAGAGATTGCGCCGGGCGTGTGTGTGGGTGGTGATTTTGATGCGATTATCGATTATGTCAATTCCGGGATGCCATTGGATGGTTATGTGCGCTTCTGTCTTGGCTATAGCGGCTGGGGCGTGAAGCAGCTTGACGAGGAGCTGCGCAAGGGCGTGTGGGCTGTGGCTCACATCACAGATGCTGAAGGATTGCTCACGGGGTCGGAGGACGGTTACTGGCATCGCCAGGTAAGGATGATGGGCACTGATTATCGCGGGTGGCTATATCATCCTCAGAATCCGCGGATGAATTGAATGTCACTGCCGCATATTGCCGGTCGGTATATACAAAAAAAATTGATTGTCATCCCGACAACCAATCTTAGTTAACCTTAAATCTAATACCATGAAAAACACGTTACAAAGGTATGGCTTATTTCTGATATGACAAAATATTTTCTGACAAAATGTCGGTTGTTTAACATTATTTTAATGTTAATGCCGTTTTGTAGCGGATAATCGTGGAAATTAGTCATTGCCGAAAGCTTATGCCTGCAGGATATAATAGAAAGGTGGTGGCGGTTAAAAACCGTCACCACCTCTCACGTTTCAACTATTTATTTATGAGAACCTCAGTGCCCGGTATCACTACCCGATAAAGAGGACGAGGGATGTGAAAAAGCGGGTAATATCACTGTTTTCATTACTATAACAATCTAAAACCGTTTGTGGAAGCGGCTTTCAGCGATTTTATAGTGTAAAAACGCTTAAAAAAAGTAAATTGGCTATCAAATTAATGCTAATATTATCAAATTAACTTAACCCTTTAACATTTAGCCTTTTCCGACGGGTTGTCGATGTCATTTTACCGACTCCATAAACTCCTTATGGATTTCAATGATTTCTGTGCGAAGCGGTCCGCGCAGCTTTCCCGCCGCGGCGAGGAGATTGTCAATTCGGCGGCTGTATTCGTCAAGCAATCCATTGGCAAAAAGGTATTTAAGCGTGTCGGCAAACATGCTTAGCGCCGTCCCTTCCTGGGAGTCTCTTATCCAAGATCTCATGCCGGCTGCATATTGATAGATGGTCTCGACAAGCGTCAGCCTCAGGTCGGCAATAAGCCTTGGGCTCGGGTGGAGTGTGGTGAACTCCTTGATGGCTTTTTTGCACACTGATGTGCGTCCCTTTGCTCTTCCCTTGGCAGGGAAAAACTCTTTTATTATAACTGCCCGATATTTTTCATACATTTTCTTTTCATCCGGATTTACATAGTATTCCAGATATTCCCTCGCGTCCTTGCGCGCCTCATATAGCTCAAGCATCACTTCAATCAGCTGCTCGCGAGTCAGTTCATTAAGTTGCTTTTTCAGCGTTGTCTTCGACATAAACGGCTATTAAAATTAGTATTCCGGTAATCCTGCTTGGCAAGGTGACGCGGTGATGCACGATATTTCTGCTATAAATAACCCGATATCTGCTAACCCGGCATGCTGCCTGACAAAATAATACAAATATAACAAAAATATGTCGCTAACCATTGTCCATTCCGGATGGCAGGGTCAGTATTGGAGATAGATGAAGGGGACGATGTCGCTTTGGCGCACCTGGATGATGACGAGAATCACTATCGCAAGGATGATTGCCTGTAGAAGAAGGGGTAGGGCGGTGTAGCCCTGTTTAAGTCTCTCGGTCCAGCGTGACGGCATGAAGTGCATGATGTAGCCTGCCGCCATGATAACCACAATGAGCAGATAGCCTTCGATGAACTGGGGCGCAATCTCCGGGTGAAAATTGGTGAATATCTGCGAGAGCATGTCTCTTACATTCTCAATCGAGCGGGAGCGGAAAAACATCATGCCTAACGCCATCAGATTGAACGTAAGAAATACATTTGCCGCCACTCGCCACCATTTGCCCCGGTTGCTCTCGCTCACGCGGGGGAAAATGCGGCGTGCCGTCTTGTGGGCTACGAGAAGAAGTCCGTTCCACGCGCCCCATATGATATACATCCATGACGCGCCGTGCCATAGTCCGCCTATGAGCATGGTGTTAAACAGGTTGGCATGGTTTCGGGTCTTGGAACAGCGGTTGCCTCCCATCGGTATGTACAGATAGTCGCGGAGCCACGTGGAGAGCGAGATGTGCCACCGGCGCCACCATTCCGACGGGTTCTGTGACTTGAACGGTGCGTTGAAATTGTCTTTAAACCTGTAGCCGAGCAGGAGCGCGATGCCTATAGCCATGTCGGAGTAGCCGGAGAAGTCACAGTAAAGCTGCAGGGTGAATCCATAGGTGGCGACAAGATTTTCAAAGCCGGAATACATAAGCGGGTTGTCAAACACGCGGTCGACAAAGTTGCCGCTGATATAATCGGCCACGATTACTTTCTTGACGAGTCCCGCCATGATTAGAAACAGTCCCGAGCCTGTCATCGCGCGTGTAGCCACAGGATTTGCCTCGATTTGTCCGAGCATGTCCTTGGCGCGCACCACAGGCCCTGCGAGAAGGGGCGGGAAGAAGGTGAGAAAGAAGGTGTAGTGAAGAAAATTTGTAGCCGGTTTTATGTCACCCCGGTAGATGTCGACAATATAGCTTATGGAGCGAAACGTGAAAAAAGATATGCCCGCAGGAAGTATTATGTCAAACGCGTCAAACGGCTTATCGGCAAAGTTGGCGATAGTGCTGAATATCAGATTGACATATTTGAAATACACCAGCATACCCACATTCATGATGACATTTGCCGCCACGATAGCCTTGCGGGCTATCGTGCTTTTGACCGAGCCGAGCAGCCGTCCGAGAATATAGTCGCTGACACATACGCCAAGGAGGATAAAGCAACATTCCGCGCTTGACTTATAATAGAAATAGAGAGAGAAGGCTATGACGGCAAGAAGCTTTGCCGAGCGCCATCGTCTCAGCATCTGATAGAGCAGAAGGAAAGCCACAAAAAGCAGCATGAACAGTCCGGTGTTGAAGAGAAGTGGGTTTGACTGGTCGTAGAGCATCACCGACTTTAGCCTTTCAAGGTCGAGACACTTATCTATGTTATCTATGTCTATCGCGGCATGTATCATCTTGTCGAATTGATTAATGCGTCATAGAGCAGGCTTCCGTGGAGCCTGTAGCCTTTATATGAGTGATGGATGCGGTCCTTCGCCATAAGCCCTTCTTTGACCCAAGAGCCGGAGGCTCCGGTTCCGCCCGCCACTTCATACCAGTCATAGACGGGCACATTGTGGTCGGCGGCATATTTCAGGATTATGTCGCGTACAGTAGCTACCTTTTCGTTTACACTATAGGAGCGGCGGCGTTTCTTGCCTTTTCTCCTTATGATGACGCTTTTTTGACATTCCATCGGGGTCGTGAGCAATATGTTGCAGTCAGGGCGATTCTTGCGCAGATTGGCGATGAATCGGTCGATGCTGCGATATATCTCGTCGCCGGTCATGCGGCTGAAGGCCTCGTTGGCGCCAAGGCTCACGATTATAAGGTCAGGGCTGATGTCGCCGGTGCGGTTTATATCATCAGGAAGCATGTTGTAGCTGTGGAATGTGGCGCCGTTATTGCCTATGGCATGGTAAAGTATGCCGCCTTGCCTGCCGTTGGAGAGCACTATCCCATAAATGGAAGTTGCGCAGGTGGTGGTGAAGCCGATAGTTACCTGTGTGACAGGCGAGGGCAGCAGCAGGGTGGTTACAGAATCGGTATATGTCGCTGAAAATGATATGGCTTCATCCGATGAGCTCACCGAATCAATCATAAGCTTGCCGAGATGATATATCTTCAATGCGCTGAATGGTTCTGCATCTCCGCTGCGCGACAGAGTTGCGATGGTCAGGTCGGCTTTCTCATCTACCGGGGATATGCCTATGCCGGTGAAGCCGATTGACGCTTTCCCGTCAGGCTTCAGAAGCTTTGACGCCTGCCATTTTGATGTGCTTTTGATGGCATAGTCTCGCGGTTCATTGGTGCCTGCAATCTTTAGCGGTACGATCAGCCCTCTGCCTGCGCTGCCATAGCGTGACTGTAGAAGTGCGCGTGTCTTGCCTGTGGCAAAGTCGGCCTGAATGTGGGAGTCGCCGATATGTACAATTGTGACGGTATTGGAGTCGGCAGCCGCAAGTTTTTGGCTGAGGTCACTCCAGTCTGCGCCATTCATTATTATATGGTTGCTGTCAAGCTTAATGAATGAAGGTATGCTGTCAGCCTCGTCGTAAGAGAAATCCATCTGCGGGGTTTCCCTGACGTCGCTGTCATCGGTGTCGCCGGCTGCCGAGGAAAGTGTTGTCGCTGACAGCAGCAGGGTCATTATTATAGTTCTAATTTTCGATAGCATTGAAAAACGATTTAATAAATTCATCGGCAAGTCTCGCGCCTCCGGAGTGGGAGAGATGCACGTAATCCTTGTTGGCGAGCGGAGGCTGCTGCGATGCCCATTTTATGATTGCGCCCTCGCCTCCCATAGCCTCGCGCGTGTCCCAGAACACACATCCTGCCTTTCTTGCCGCATTACGTTGCGCTTCTACCATTGCTGCGGCGACGGGCATTGACCTCACCTCGGAGCCTGTCTTTTGTCCGCGGTCGCCTACGCCCATGAGGAGTATATCGGCGTCGGGATAGCATCGGCGCATGTGACCGATTACCTTTACCATTATGTTGGAATATGCCGAGTAGTCGCGCTGTGACGCCGACATCGCGTTTATGCCAAACTCAAGCACGATAAGGTCGTAGTCGACATATCGCCGCATCTCGCTGCTGAGCGTCTCGCTGACCTTTGACAGCGTGACACCCGAAAATCCACGTGATGACATGCAGTCGACCGATACACCGCAATGCTCGTCGAGCCACACCCCGAGAGCTGTCACATTCGGGTCAGTGAGCGAAACTGAAAATGACGGAGTGGCGCCCGATACCTCTATACATTGGGCTTCGGGCGAACCGGTGATTTCGTGTATCTCCCATTCGTCATCAGTGCTTTTTGTGCGGATAAAGCAACTTTGCGGGCTGACAAACAAGAATCGCGACACTCCCCATGACCCGAGGTTATTATATTTGTTGACTCCTTTATATGTCGCTTTGGCGGCAGCTGCATCCGGACTTTTTACCGAATATTGCTCGCTGAGTGACAGATAAGCTCCACGGCGTCCTTTAGTGCTTGCATTATATGTAGTCCAACCGCTTCCCGACTGCCTGACGGAGCGCCTGAATCCCGGAAATTCAGAGTACATGTTGACATATCCCACACCGCCTCCGCCATATCGGTCCTGCAGATGTTCCCTGACATTCTGGGTGAATATGTCGCCCTCGATATAGGAGTCGCCCACGATAGCTATCCTCGCAAGGCGTTCGCCGCTTGCCTCAAGCGCCGCCTTGATACGGGCGAGCCCGTTTCCGTCGGGTGAGTAATCTTCCATTACGACAATCCCGTTGTGTCGCGGACTTATTGCCTCGGGCAGCGGTCTTTCTTCCGCTGTATCTACCGTGTCGCGCGCAGTCGTAGCCGGTGGGGTGTCGTCATGCCGCTGTCGGGCGGCGGGTTGTGGCGTAGTTACCGTCTCTTCTTTTATTGCCTCAATCAGCTCCTTGTCGACAAGCAGATTGTTGTCGGTCGCTACTGTTGCCGTGTCATTTTCCGGAAATATGTCAGAAAGCAGGTTGAAGTCGTTAAGCTTTCCGCCGCTTATGCGTGACAACGGGAGCTGTGACACAGCCGCGACAATCACTATGGCTGTAAAGATTATCAGCCAGGGTTTTCCTTTAGGCTCCGCGTTCATCTCCCGGCATCTTTTATTATTGACTGCAGACGTCTTACCTTGGCTTCCGTCTCCGCCCATTCGTCGGCAGGCGTTGAGGCTGCCGTTATGCCTCCGCCGGCATATATGCAGTAGCCTGTATTGTCAAAATTCACACTCCTAAGATTTACATAAGCGTGCAGTCCGCTGCTGTCGCTGACTCCCACATAGCCTCCGTAGCAGTCGCGGCTATGGCTCTCGTAAGCCGCAATGTGGCGCAATGCAGCCTCAAGCGGCGTACCTGCGAGTGCGGGAGTAGGGCTGAGCATATTGAGCAGACGCAGTATTGACCCGTCGTATCCGGCAGTTATGCGGTGACACAGATGCTCGATGTCGCCATAAGCGATATTTTCAGCGTCGTGCAGGTGAGGCACAGCCCCTGCCGCTCTCAGCACCGCTTCGATATATTCGGTGACAAACCTGTGTTCTTCCACGTTTTTGGCGTCCCACGGCTTGTCAGAGCGCACTCGAGTGCCGGCAAGAGCCATCGTTGTCACAGTGTTGTCGCCTCTGTCATGAGACAGTATTATTTCAGGCGATGCACCAAGCCACGCGCCCGTAAGCCGTGTATGATACAGAAACCGGAATGTCATACGGTACGCGTCAAAATATCTGTCGGCTGCGGTTACCCAGTCTATACCGGCGGCGTCGCCACAGATTACGCGTGATATTACAGTCTTGCCGCCGTCACGTTTCAGCTCTTCGGTCAGGCAGACGATATCGTGGAGATATTTTTCACGTGGAGTGGAAGTATGGCGGCTTATCGCTGTTATGCCCGGTCCGTCATGCCCTATGACGCTGTGGCAGTCCCATTGCGGGCGTATCACCACAGGCATCGGCAGCTTGTTGAGAAACGTATTCAGAAAAAATCCGTTTAGCTCATCCTCGTCGCCGGTCCATGCCTCTCCGTCGTCGGCGACAAATGTCGCGCTGTTGCTTCCCGGCATCGCATACACGGCAAAGTTTATTCCGCGGTCAAGGCAGTGTCGTGCCGCCGCCGCTATTTCGGGTGAAAACATCATATCTCTGCTATGAGATCGAAGTATTGCGCTTCCGTAATCCGGACATCATAAAACTCGCCCTTGTCCAGCTTGCGGCTCTTCTTTATCAGCACCTCCTGATCGACCTCCGGAGAGTCATATTCTGTCCTGCCCACGTAATATTCATCTTCCTCGCGGTCTATTATTACCCGCACGGTTGAACCTATTTTTGACTCGTTTATTTCGGTGGCAATCTCTGCCTGAATATCCATTATTTCCGACAGTCGCTGCTGTTTTACCTCTTCGGGTATGTCATCGTCGAAATGTTTTGCACCGTAAGTGTCTTCCTCCTCGCAGTAGGCAAATGCGCCCATTCGCTCGAAGCGCTGCTCTTTCACAAAAGCCTTCAGCTCCTCAAACTCTTTCTCTCCCTCTCCGGGAAATCCGGTCATGAGGGTGGTGCGTATATGTATGCCGGGCACGCGGCGTCTTATCTCGGCAAGCAGTTCGCGGGTCTGTGCGCCGGTTATGTGGCGGCGCATGTTGGCGAGCACGTTGTCGCTGATATGCTGGAGGGCGATGTCAAGATACTTGCAGACATTAGGACGTTTTGCCATCACGTCAAGTATATCCATCGGGAACTGTGCCGGATAAGCGTAGTGAAGGCGTATCCACCCTACACCGGGTATCTCTGCAATGCGGTCAATCAGCTCTGCAAGACGTTGCGACCCGTAGAGGTCGGTTCCGTAGCTTGACAGGTCCTGCGCGATGATGTTGAACTCCTTGACTCCGCGCTTTACAAGCCCGGTCACTTCATCAGTTATTTCTTCGATACTGCGTGACTTGAATCGTCCGGTGATGAGCGGTATCGCGCAGAACGAGCAGAAACGGTTACATCCTTCTGCTATTTTTATATAGGCATGGTGGCGCGGGGTGGTGATTACACGGTCATATTCCGATGTCGCCGGATTCTCTCGCGACAGCATCGTGACAAGTTCATGCCAGTCAAATTTTCCGTACCATCCGTCTACTTCGGGCATCTCAGCCTTCAGTTCGTCAAGGTAGCGCTGTGACAGGCATCCCATCACATACAATGACTTTATCTCCCCGCGGCTTTTGGCGTCTATGTAGCGGAGTATCATGTCGATTGACTCCTCTTTGGCATCGCCGATAAACCCGCAGGTATTGATTACCGTGATGTCGCCGCGCGAGTGTTCAGGCTCGTGGCAGGCATCAAACCCGTTTCTTGAAAACATGCTCAACAGGCGCTCGCTGTCTACAAGGTTTTTTGAGCAGCCCAGAGTTATGACATCGACTTTTTTTCGTGCCATAGCGGATAATGATTATTTATTGTCGCCGAAGAGTGACTGTACAAATTCTTTTTTATGAAACACCTGAAGGTCATCGATGCCTTCGCCGAGCCCGATATATTTTACCGGAATTCGGAACTGGTCGCTGATGCCTATCACAACTCCGCCTTTGGCAGTGCCGTCAAGCTTGGTTATGGCAAGCTCGTTGACCTTGGTGGCGGCTACAAACTGGCGCGCCTGCTCAAAGGCGTTTTGTCCCGTAGAGCCGTCAAGCACGAGCAATACTTCGTGAGGAGCGTCGGGCACAACCTTCTGCATCACATTCTTTATCTTGGTCAGCTCGTCCATAAGCCCCTTCTTGTTGTGGAGGCGTCCCGCTGTGTCGATGATTACAACATCTATGTCATTTGCCTTTGCCGACTGGAGGGTGTCAAATGCCACCGATGCAGGGTCGGCGCCAAGCTTCTGCTTGATTACGGGCACTCCTGCACGCTCGCCCCACACGTCAAGCTGCTCGACGGCAGCGGCACGGAAAGTGTCGGCTGCACCGAGCATCACTTTATTGCCGGCTTTCTTAAACTGGTGGGCAAGCTTGCCGATTGTCGTGGTCTTGCCTACACCGTTGACACCGACCACCATGATTACATGGGGCTTGTGACCCTCAGGCACAGTGAAGTCTTCAAGTGATGACTCTTCATTATTTTCCGCAAGGAGTTCGGTAATTTCCTCGCAGAGCAGATTGTTTAGCTCCGATGAGTTGACATACTTGTCCCTTGCCACTCGCTTTTCAATCCGGTCGATGATTTTGAGAGTAGTCTCTACTCCTACGTCGGAAGTGATAAACACCTCTTCAAGATTGTCAAGTATCTCGTCGTCAATCTTTGACTTGCCGGCTACGGCGCGCGCCAATTTAGAGAACACACCCTGCTTGGTGCGTTCCAACCCTTTGTCAAGAGTCTCTTTTTTCTCTTTGGAAAAGAAACTGAATATACCCATCGGAATATCAAATAAAGAATTACACTGCAAATTTAGTGAAAAATCACGGTATATGAGCACAGGCTGTGAAAATTCAGCCTAATTTATTCACTCTTCGTTACTCCTTTCATGGTGTGACATGAGCGTGGTGACCTGTATTAATGAAATGTTTCCGGCAGGAATATTCCCCCGGAAACATTTTTATTGTGCTGCCTGTGGCTGTGTCGCCCGCTGTTACGGCGCTGAATTGTAGACGGTAGAGAGCGTGTAGTCAGGGTCGTCATTTGTGGCTGCCTTGACCATGATTTCAAGAATCTCCTTGCCGTTGTTGATATAGTTGCCGTTGGCGTGGTCGATAAGTCCTGAACACTCTCTGCCGGCGTCGCGGCTTCCATTGTCCCAATAGATCGCCGGCATTCCATACTCGCGTGCCGCCTTGCAGATGTATTCGAGATAATACTTGCGGAATTTTTCGGCGCGTTCCGAGCTGCGGTGTACGCAGCCTGTCTCACCGATATATACCGGTATGCCTTTGCTGACAAACTTGTTTTTCAGCTTGTTGAATATGTCGTTTACCGCATCCTCGTCACCGTAGGTCGCTTTCTTTCCGGTCGCGCCTGTGTGACCCCATTCGCTGAATTTGTCCTCAAGCGAAAATTCGGTAGGAGTATAGTAGTGGACCGATACCATCAGGCGACCCGGGGTGGGATCGGAGGGGAGTACAAAGCTGCTTAGGAGAGCAAGCTCCGGATTGGTGCAGTAGCTCGGCACACCGAGATAGCGTGTAGCGTTATTGCCTCCTGTGGCGCGCACGGCGTCAACGAAGGTCTGATTCCATTCGTTGAGGGTGCGATACTGCTTGCCGCCATCTTTGCGGTTGTCGCCCCAGCCCCAGCCTCCGTCGTGAATCTCGTTGAGGCTTTCAAAGATAAGGAACTCTCCTTTGTCGCTGAATTTCTGCGCAATCTGTGTCCACATCGCTGCGAGCTGTGCCTTTACGCGCTCGTTGATTGACGGGTCGTTTGCCGCACCCTTGATGTCGAGCCAGTGTTTTCCGTCGGCGCCGTCATGATGGATATTGACGATAGCTTTTAGCCCGGCTTTTTCAGCATAATTCACGAGCTGGGCCACTCGGTCGAGCCATGCAGCGTCGATTGTGTAGTCGGGAGCGTCCCCGATATGCCCGAGCCAGGTTACAGGGATGCGCACGGTCTGTATCCCTGTTTCGGCGAGACGGTCAAACAGTGCCTGTGTGGCTTTGCCGTTTCCCCATGCTGTTTCAGAGGCTACATTGTTGTTATAGGCATCCATCTGATTACCGAGATTCCAGCCCATGCCCATGCTCTGAGCAAACTTTACGGCTTCGCTTACCGGAATCTCAGGGGTGTCGGGCTTTTGTGGCTCGTCGGGCTTTTCTTCAGGTTTTGCCGCCTGAGTGACACTGATTTGTCGTGATAATCCGCCTCCGGTAATCTCGATGCTTGATTTGCGCTCTGTATCGGAGTCGTTGGCAGTGGTCTCTACGGTGATTGTGGATTGTCCGCTTGCGTTGGGCTTGTCCACGGTAGCCTTACACCATTCCGGATTTACCGTTGACACCGATAGCTCACAGTTGGAAGTCACGACAAGTTGTTTGACCGAAGCTTCAGAGTTAAACGCCACTCCGTTTTCAAGGAGTTGCTGGGCAATCTCGATATAAGGTTGGTCAGGTGATGATGCAGGGGCGTCATCCTCGCTGCACGAAGTAAACATCATTGCAAGTATTGCAGTGATTAATGAAAAAATTGGTTGGTAGTGCATTGATATGAGTAATTAGTTGGTCTATACGATGCAAAGATAATGTGATTTGATGTAATTAGTCTATGTGATTTAGTTATAAAATGTTATTATAAAAAACAGCGAGCCTCCGCAGGGGAGGCTGCGGAGGCTCATGTTACGTATGGATTTTGATTATGTTTAGTCGACCTGGATTACAAGATAGTTGGAAAGACTCCAGAATTTTTCAGGATTTGTGACGGTTATCACAACCTGGTCGTTGACTTTCTCGCTTGTATAAGAGTCGGCGGGCATATTGGTCACAATCTTAGCCTTCTTTGAATGGGTCGGGATTGTGGTGAGTGTGCGCTTGTCGGCTTTAGTGAAGTAGCTCTGCTGGAAATCGGCCTGGAGAAGCTTGGTCTTGCGCAGGAAGCCTGTCTCTATGATTTTAGCTTCTTTAAGCTCTTTCTTGGTTCCTATCGCATAGTAGCAAGTGTTCAGTTCATTGGTGAGAGCCTGTGACTCTTCCTGTGCGCGGGTCTTCTCTTCAGTGACGTTTGCGACAGTGGTGCTGAGTGAATCTACCTTTGTGCCAAGGTCGGCAATCTGTATCTTTGCCGATGCAAGGTCATTGCGCAGGGTAGAGATGGTAGCCTCCTGGCTTGCTATCTCAGCCTTGAGATTGTCGACAGTCTTCTTGAGTGTCGCGCTGTAGCTCTGTGAGTTCTGCAACTTGCTTTCAAGTTCGGCAAGGCGCTCGCGACGCTCTTTGAGTGCCTGCTGTATTGCCATCATGTCGTTGCGTATCTGGTCTTTGCGTGACTGTGACTCAGCAGTCAGATTGTTTGTGTTGCCGAGGATTTTCTCCAGGTCTTTGATCTGGTTCATGCCGTCGGTGATGTCGTTTAGTAGCACAAGTAAGCTGTCCTGGTTGGCGAGGGCTACACGGAGTGAATCGTCGAGTACCGCATTTTCACTCTCAGCCTGTTTTAGTTTCCCGCCGTCACATGCTGTCAGAAACACCAGTCCTGCAGCAATAATTGAAACGATTTTTTTCATATTACGATATAATGTTTGAATGATTAATTCTTCTCATGCGTGGTGTCCGCAGCGTCATTGTCGCGGTATTTGTTACGGTGCACCTTGCGCTCTTGCAATTCTTTATAGCCGCTTACAACTATAACGATTTCACCTTTGGGAATGTTCACTTTGAAGTGTTCGGCAAGTTCGGCGAGGGTTCCTGTGACAGTAGTGTCATGGAGCTTTGATATTTCGCGCGACACTGATGCGTCTCTTTCGGCTCCGCAGTAGGCTGCGAGCTGTTCAAGGGTCTTGACAAGCCTCAGCGGAGATTCGTAGATGACAAATGTGCGTGGTTCTTTCGACAGTTCTTCAAGGCGTGTGTTTCTCCCTTTTTTCTGCGGGAGAAAGCCTTCAAATGTAAATCTGTCACAAGGCAGACCTGAGTTTACAAGCGCCGGAATCAATGCCGTGGCGCCGGGAAGTGTTTCGACCTCTATGCCGTGGCGCCTACACTCTCTGACAAGCATGAAGCCAGGGTCGGAGATGCCGGGGGTGCCGGCGTCGCTTACAAGCGAGATTGTCTCGCCTGCCTCAAGGCGGTTCACGACAGGCTGCACGGAGGTGTGCTCGTTAAATTTGTGGTGGCTTGCAGTGGGTACGTTGATGTCAAAGTGGCGCAGCAATACAGCGCTTGTGCGCGTGTCCTCGCAGAGTATGAGGTCGCTGTTACGCAGAGTCTCTATTGCGCGCGGCGTCATGTCGCCGAGATTGCCTACCGGGGTGGGCACTATAAAGAGTTTTCCGCTCATTTTGCTGATAGATGATGTTCTACTATTGCCATGAAGTCGGTGACATCGGTCGACGAGCTGTCAAGTCCGAGACGCGTGAAGAAATATTCACGGGCTTCCTGCATGGAGTCCATGTTTTCCACAGCGGTTATCGCTTCGTTCATCTTTTCATCTGAGTTGCCGAATAGTTCGCGCCTGAAGCGGAAACGGTCGTTGAGGGAGAATGCTTTGCGCAGGTCACGCGAGTATTGGCGTGCGAGCTTCTCGTCAAGACGCAGTTCCGGCGCCTGTTCCGGTGCGGTGTGCGGTTTCGTTTCCTCGGCTGCTGCCACGCAAGTATTGACTTTCTCTTCTTCTGCTGCCTCTTCTGTAGCGTCTTCTTCCGGGGCTGCCTCTGTTGGCTTCTCTTCCTCAAGGGCGATTACCGGCTGCTCCTCGATGCTCTCACCATCATTGTCATCTTCCGGCAATGTTGTTTCTTCTTCCGGCAGCTCGGGACTTTCCGGAATTATATTCTCCTCTTCCTCAGGGGCGGGAAGAGTGGCTTCGTTGTTGTCAGGTATGACTTCATGCGGAGCCTCTTCTTCAGGGCTTGGAGCTACGTTGCTGTCATCGTCAGGTATCTCAGCCTCGCAGATATCCGCTGTCTTTTCGGCAGGTATTTCTGTTATGACGGGATTATCGGAAGGCTCTTCGGCGGCAGCCTCACCCAATGCCGGTGTTATGCCTGATTTCAGTGAGTCTATTTTCTCTGAAATCATTTCCCACACTTTTGCCGGGGTGTCATCGCCCCTGTGAAGAGCGAGATACAATAGCCCTTCAAGCTCGTAGTTGATAGTAATCAGCTCCTCGATATTGGATGTCATAGGCAATATACTTGAATTATTGTCGCAAAGATACTATTTTTTTCAAACACACCCCAAATAAAGAAGTTCAAATGTTAAATAAATGTTAAAATGGGGGGGTAATTTATATCTTAAAAAATAGTGTATATTTGCAATGTAGTAGAAATGCTACTGAAAATATAATAAACACACACAATCCGGGGCGGAAAATGCGTAAAAGTGTTTCCGTCCTTTTCCTTTGTTCTAAAAAAGGAGCGCCCTGAAGCGCTCCCATTATAGTTATTGATGTATTTACTTTTCGGTTTAGATGATACCCTGTTCCATCATGGCGTTTGCCACCTTCATGAAGCCGGCTATGTTAGCTCCCTTCATGTAGTTGATGTAGCCGTCGGGTTCTGTGCCGTATTTCACACACTGCTCGTGGATAGCGTCCATGATGCCGTGGAGCTTTTCATCGACTTCCTCCGCGCTCCAGGTGAGGTGCATGGCATTCTGGCTCATTTCGAGTCCGGAAGTGGCAACTCCGCCTGCGTTCACCGCCTTGCCCGGGGCATAGTTGGTGTGAGTCTCGATGAAGTGGTCGATAGCCTCCGGCGTACAACCCATGTTTGACACCTCGGCTACGAGCTGCACCTTGTTGTCGACAAGCTGTCGGGCGTCGTCGCCGTCAAGCTCGTTCTGAGTAGCGCAGGGAAGCGCGATGTCCACCTTCTGTTCCCAAGGCTTGCGTCCGGGGAAGAAGGTCGCGCCGGGATACTTTTCCACATATGGTTCCACGATGTCGTTGCCCGACGCGCGCAGTTCAAGCATGTAGTCAATCTTGTCGCCGGAGATGCCGTCGGGATCATATACATATCCGTCGGGACCCGATATTGTGACTACCTTGGCTCCGAGTTCGGTAGCTTTCAATGCCGCGCCCCAGGCTACGTTGCCGAAACCGGAGATTGCCACTGTCTTTCCATTGATTGACTCGCCTTTGCGGGCAAGCATGTTGTTGACAAAGTATATCGCCCCGTATCCGGTAGCCTCGGGACGTATGCGTGAGCCGCCGAAGTCAAGTCCCTTTCCGGTAAATGTGCCGGTGTGTTCGTCGACAAGTTTCTTGTACATGCCATACATGTAGCCAACCTCTCTGCCGCCCACTCCTATGTCGCCGGCGGGCACGTCGCGGTCGGGACCGAGGTTTTTCCACAGCCCGAGGATGAATGCCTGGCAGAAACGCATGATTTCGCGGTCGCTCTTTCCGCGCGGCGAGAAGTCGCTGCCACCTTTCGCGCCACCCATAGGTAGGGTGGTGAGGGCATTCTTGAATGTCTGCTCAAATCCGAGGAATTTAAGTATTGATAGGTTGACTGATGCATGGAATCGGATACCTCCCTTATACGGGCCTATGGCATTGTTGAACTGTACGCGATAACCGAGGTTGGTCTGTACCTCGCCTTTGTCATCGGTCCAGGTGACACGGAATGTCACAATGCGGTCGGGCTCGACCATGCGCTCGATTATACGGGCTTTCTCAAATTCGGGGTGCTTGTTGTAGACATCGCCTACTGAAAGTAACACTTCCCTGACTGCCTGGAGATATTCTTTCTCTCCCGGGTGTTTCGCCTCAAGGGCGTTCATGATATTATTGATATCCATATCTAATGTAGATTAAGTTATGAATGATTCATACACAAATATAAACAAAAAAAATTAACAAAGTATCATAAATTTCACAAAAAAATAACGGCTGCCCGTGAAGGGGAGCCGTTATCGGTTGATTGCTAACAAGTTTATTTTTTGTCACCGCTCTTTTCAGCGTGTCTCATGTCGATTTTGCGGTCGCCTTTCTTCATGGCGTGCATCTTGTGATGAGACATGGCTTTGTCATGACCGGGGGCCGGATTGGACAATACGACATTTTCCAAAAAGACTACGTATTGGTCAGGGGTGAGAATCTCTTTTACACTTTCAAGATATTCTTTCTTGCCTGAGCGTGCCACTGAGTCGCGCTGCTGTACACGCTCTTTGCGAGCCTTGGCGGCTACAGCGCTCTTGGCTTTGCGCTGCTCTTTAAGGGCGGTGAGCTTGGTCTGCTGGTCCTGGCTGAGGGTTATCCCTGCAAAGGGGTCGGCTGCACATGGACGCTGAGGCTTGCAAGCTTTGGCTCCGTCGGGACATGCCTTGGAAGCACACTGTTCTGTCTTGGCGCAGCTTTCAGCTGTCTTTGAAGGGGTCTGGGCAAAAGCGTTAAACGAAAAAAGTGATGCGGCAAGTATAGCCACTGATAGAATACTCTTTTTCATAAGTTAAAGTTTTATTTGATAGTTATGTTTTCGTCTGTTACTGTATCTATGACTTTAATAACAATCATGCGTTTAAAATGTCGCTGTGCTTTAACTTTGATTTAACGTTTGTCAACTCATTAAAACATTTCCGGCTTGCGTAAAGATTATTGCGCCTTATCTTATGCGGTCGTAGCTTTTGAGCAATCGCTCGTCGGCTGCCATGCGGCTTCTCGCCAGAATGGTGAGTATCAGGGCGACAACCGGCAGGGTGGCGGTCCATGTCATCTCTTCGATGTAGCCGGCGGCAGGTAGCATGAGCAGTCCTGTGACTACGATAGACACTGCTTCGAGAAACACATTGATGAGCGCCACCTTCTTTTGAAGCTTCAGGTCGCGAAACAGGAAGATGTCAATGAGAAGCAGAAGGGTCACAAGGATGTTGATTACAAAAAGAGGGATGAAATCAAGCGCGTCGACACATGAGGGGGCGCCATTGACGGGCATTCCGGTGCCGAGGGGGAGGAATGATACGAGTGCCATGCATATTGCGGCGAGAAGGAGGAATACTGTTTGCCAGCGTTGTATTACCATAACATTTTATATTTGAGTGGATTGATAATAATGGCAAAATTACGAAATTTCGGCAAATATTTTGTACCTTTGCAGTCCTAATTTGAAATACAACATATATAAGATGATAGCGGTCAATAATTTAACTCAGCAATTTGGCAAACGCGTGCTTTTCCAGGATGTAAACCTGAAATTTACACCCGGCAACTGTTATGGCATTATCGGTGCTAACGGCGCCGGAAAGTCAACCCTTATGCGCATACTCAGTGACCAGCTTTCTCCCACCCACGGCACTGTGTCGCAGGGACCGGGCGAACGCATGTCGGTTTTGGAGCAGGATCACTTCAAGTTTGACGATTGCACTGTGCTTGACACCGTGCTTCAGGGTCACACCGTGCTTTGGGATATTATAAAGGAAAAGGATGCCATATATGCAAAGGCTGATTTCTCTGATGAGGATGGTGTAAGGGCTGCCGAGCTTGAAGAAAAGTTTGCAGAGCTTGAGGGCTGGAATGCCGAGAGCGACGCGGCTGCTCTGCTGAGCGGTCTTGGCATCAAGGAAGACAAGCATTACATGCTGATGAAAGACATGAGCGGTAATGAGAAGGTGCGTGTGCTTCTTGCAAAGGCACTCTTTGGCAATCCTGACAATCTTCTTCTCGACGAGCCGACCAACGACCTTGACCTTGAGACTGTGGCTTGGCTCGAAGACTATCTATCGAAGTTTGAGAACACGGTGCTTGTCGTGTCTCACGACCGCCACTTCCTTGACTCCGTATGTACCCACACGCTTGACATAGATTATAATAAGATGACCCTGTTTGCCGGTAACTATAGTTTCTGGTATGAGTCATCGCAGCTTGCATTGCGTCAGCAGCAGCAACAAAACAAGAAGGCTGAGGAAAAGCGCAAGGAGTTGCTTGAATTTATTCAGCGTTTCTCGGCCAATGTGGCAAAGTCAAAGCAGACCACTTCACGTAAGAAGATGCTTGAGAAGCTGAACGTAGAGGAGATTCAGCCCTCGTCGCGCCGCTATCCGGGCATTATCTTCACCCCGTCGCGTGAGCCCGGAAACAAGATTCTTGAAGTGCACGGGCTTACAGCCTCTGTCGATGGCGAAATCCTTTTCAAGGATATAAACTTCGCCATTGAGAAGGGTGACAAGGTAGCGTTCCTTAGCCACGACCCGAGAGCCATGACCGCGCTGTTTGAGATCGTGACCGGAAACCGCAAGGCTGACGCCGGCACATATGACTGGGGTCAGACCATCACCACAGCCTATCTGCCGCTCGACAACAGCGCTTATTTCAACACTGACATGAATCTTGTCGACTGGCTCTGCCAGTGGAGCGACGACTCAAGCGAGATTTATCTGAAAGGATTCCTCGGGAAGATGCTTTTCTCAGGCGAGGAGGTTATGAAGAAAGCTTCGGTGCTTTCAGGTGGTGAGAAGATGAGGTGTATGATAGCCCGCATGATGATGAAGGATGCCAACACTCTTATACTTGACTCGCCGACCAACCATCTTGACCTGGAGTCGATTCAGGCGTTTAACAACACCTTGCAGTCGTTCAAGGGCAATGTGCTGTTTGCTTCTCATGACCACGAGTTTATACAGACCGTGGCAAACCGCATAATCGAGCTGACGCCCAACGGTATTATCGACAAGATGATGGACTATGACGACTATATCACCGACGAGCGTGTAGCCGCCGCCCGCGAACGTCTTTACGCGAAATAACAATTAAAATAAAAGAAACAATGGTAAAGCATATAGTAACATTCAAACTTACAGGCTCGGACGCTGAGCGTCTTGAGGTGGCACGTGCGTTCCGCGACGCGCTTCTCGCGCTTCCGGAGCAGATTGACGTATTGCAGTCAATGGAGGTAGGCATAAATGAAAACCCCGCCGAGAGCTGGGACGTTGTGCTTACAGCCGTGGTGCCTTCTCTTTCTGATGTCGCTGTCTATGCCAATCATCCGGCTCATGTGGCTGCCGCCGCACTCCTTGCCGGACATAAGGCTGACCGCGCCTGTGTTGACTACGAGTTTTGATTTTGCTTCACCACATAGGCGTCAGGCGCTTATGTGGTGAAACAAGTCTCTGAATCCGCGTTGGGACCCTATGACGGTGATTATGTCGCCTTCTTCAAGTTTGGTGTCCGGCGTCGGATTTTCTATTTTCTGGAGTTCGTTGTTGGTGATTCCGAGAAAATTTCTTTTTGGCGCCGGGCGCGAGACTGCCACGACCTTTATATTGAAATCCTTCTCAAAGTCAAGCTCGCCGAGCGGGGTGCCTACATAATATTCCGGTACGGCAAATCTGATTACGTAGCGGTCGGAGTCAATGCGCATCGAGTCGACGTTGCAGCCGAGCTCGAGTTCGCGTGTCAGCTCTCGTGCGGCGCGTTGCTCCGGGGTGAGGATGCGGTCGACCTTGAATCCCTGCAATATTGTCTCATGGATTTCATCCACGGCACGCGCATAGATGGTTTTCACTCCGAGTTTCCGCAGCAAAGCCACGGTCTTCACGCTCGCGCCGAAGTTTTCGCCGATTGCCACGATTACAAGGTCTACTGTTTTCAGCGGCAGCACTGACAGTGCGGCTTCGTCGGTCGAGTCTATGATGTAGGCTGTCGATATTTTGTCTTTGAGCGCTTCTACAAGCGTGGGATTGCTGTCGGCGCCTATCACTTCATGACCCATTGCAGTCAGGTCTATGGCAAGGTTGGCGCCATATATGCCGAGTCCGATTATAAGGTAACGCATATAAGATAGTGGTTTATCAGTTTATTATTATATTGTCGGTTGGATACTGTACGGGGCGGTCTTGCCGGTTTCCTGTGACGCCGATAAGAAGCGATATTATGCCGACCCTGCCGAGAAACATGGCACATATCAGCAATGCCTTTGACGCGGTGGAGAGCATCGGCGTGATGCCGAGCGACGACCCTACGGTGAATATCGCCGACGACACCTCAAATAGCAGACTCTTTGCCGTCATCTCCGGCTCAAGCAGCATTATCGCCATTGAAAAGAGCGAGTAGGAGAGTATCGAAAGGGTCACCACGGCGTTGGCACGCCTTATCGATGTCGTGGCGATAGTGCGGTTGAATGCAGTGACACGTTTGTGTCCCAGTATGATTGCTTTCAGGTTTATGAGTATCGCGGCAAATGTGTTCACCTTTATTCCTCCTGCCGTGGACTGCGAGGCTCCTCCCACCCACATGAGAAAAAGCACAAACACGAGTGTCACGTTAAGGAAGTTTGCCGGGTTGACCGATACAAATCCTGAACTGCGTGGAGTGGTGGAGTTGAAGATTGACTGAGCGATCTGGTCATATAGGCTGAACCCCGCGAGAGTGTTGTTGCGCTCAAACAGGAAAAACAGCACGACGCTCGCTGCAAATATGATGAGAGTAGCGCGCAATGCGATTTTAGTGTTGAGGTTATATATATGCACTTTCCTGCCTGTCACGGGGCGATGTCGCAGGCGTCGCCACGCAAGCCTCACATGCTCGAAAAACGCGTCGCGGAAATTGACAAGTATCGGAAAGCCGATTGACCCGGCAAACACGATGACGCTTATTACAAGATAAATCGACTGGTCGCTGTTCATAAGAGCCGGATTGGACATCCCTCCCGGCAGATTGGAGAAGCCTGCGTTGGAGAATGCCGACACGGCGTGAAACACAGAAAATTCGACCTGCTCTCTCAGAGGCATGTCAAGTACATCGTGAATCGACCACCATATCCCGAGTGCGCCCAGTCCCTCTACGACGATGGTAAACATGAATATGTACAGAAGGGTAGGGAGCAGCGCGTTGACCGACTCCGTGTATATCATGTCCTTGACCATCAGCTGGCTGTATATTGACGTCGCTCCGCTGAAAAACAGTGCGAAAAAGCTCGTGAAAGTCATGACTCCGAGAGCGCCTATCTGTATCATAAGCCCGAGTACAAATATGCCGAGCGGGGTGAATGTGCTCGCTACATCTATCGTGGTCAGCCCGGTGATGCACACCGCGCTTGTCGCCACAAACAGCGAGTCGATGTAGGATATGCCGTCGTAGGTGCATTTGGGCATCATCAACAGGTAAGACCCGAGAAATATGAAAAACAGGAAACTGCACGACAGCATAAGTGACGGGTTGGTGCGCTTCCCCATTATATGCATTATTCCATAGCTTATATCGACCACGGCATAGCAGAACATCACTATAAGAAAATACTTATTGCTGTAAAGCAGCATAGCGAGCCATCTTATCCACGGCTCCTCGGGCTGCGGATATACCAGCGGAAGCAGTGTCGACAGTATTCCGATGTCGACAATCCATTTTATTATACGGGTGTCTTGCAGGGTCTTGCGCGTATTGAACACGAAATTAAATATCACGTTCAGGGCAAATACACACTGGATTATGTGCAGAAAGCGGAATATGGTCTTCATCCTCGCCGGCTCATGGTCATAGCCCGCATAGGTTATGAGAAACAGCACGCAGGCGACCGCCATTACAAACGTGATCACCGTAAGCACCCCGGTAGCCGCCTTGATGGCGTTTATCGAGTGGCGCAGCTGCTTTTCCCAGTATCTGCCTGCGCGGTAAAGACGGTTGCGTAGGTGCCTGATGAATTGATTTACGCGATTCATGACTTTTAAACGAAATAGCCGGGGGTAAAGTTATGCATTATAAAAAATAATGAGTAATTTTGTGACTATAAAATTATAAAACTAATCATTATGTCGGAAATAATCGAAGAAATAAATGAAGAAAAGGGTGGCTTGAACTTTGTCGAGCAGATTGTGAGCGACGATCTTGCCGCCGGTAAAAATGGCGGTAGACTGAACACACGTTTCCCGCCCGAGCCTAACGGCTATCTTCACATCGGTCACGCCAAGGCAATATGTATGGACTTCGGCATCGCTGAAAAGTTTGGCGGCACCTGTAACCTGCGATTTGACGACACTAATCCTACAAAGGAAGATGTCGAGTATGTCGATTCAATCCGTGAAGATATCCACTGGCTTGGATTTGACTGGGGCGACCGCGAGTATTACGCAAGCGACTATTTCCCTCAGCTTTATGACCTTGCCGTGCGCATGATCAAGGAGGGTAAGGCTTATGTCGACCATCAGACATCGGAGCAGATTGCCGAGCAGAAAGGCACCCCGACACAGCCCGGCGTCAACAGCCCTTACCGTGACCGTCCCGTAGAGGAAAACCTGGACCTGTTCCGCCGCATGAATGAAGGCGAGTTTGACGAAGGCACCTATGTGCTGCGCGCGAAGATAGACATGGCTTCGCCCAACATGCACTTCCGCGACCCGATAATGTATCGTATAATAAAGCACCCCCACCACCGCACCGGCACGACCTGGAAAGTCTACCCGATGTATGACTTCGCTCATGGTCAGAGCGACTATTTCGAGGGTGTCACACATTCGATATGTACTCTTGAGTTTGTGCCTCACCGCCCTCTCTACGAGTATTTTGTGAAGGAGCTTGCCGATGAGAGCTATTGCCCCCGCCAGATTGAGTTCAACCGTCTTAATCTTACATATACGGTAATGAGCAAGCGCAAGCTACTTCAGCTTGTAAAGGAAGGGCTTGTAGCCGGTTGGGACGACCCGCGTATGCCGACTATCTCCGGTATGCGTCGTCGCGGATTCACTCCCGCGTCGATAAAGAATTTCATCAACATGATAGGCTATACGAAGGTGGAGGCGCTTAACAGCATCTCGCTTCTTGAACATGCCGTGCGCGAGGACCTTAACAAGGTGGCTACGCGTGTGATGGCGGTCATGAACCCTGTCAAGGTGGTGATAACCAATTATCCCGAAGGTCAGGAGGAAATCGTGGAAATGGAGAATAATCCCGAGGACACTACCGCCGGAACCCACAAGATGCCTTTCTCACGCGAAATTTATATCGAGCGCGACGACTTTATGGAAAATCCCCCTAAAAAGTTCTTCCGTCTCGCTCCCGATGGAGAGGTGCGTCTAAAGGGTGCCTATATCATAAAATGCACAGGTGTCAAAAAAGATGCCGACGGCAACATCGAGGAGATATATTGCACTTATGACCCGGAGTCAAAGAGCGGTATGCCCGGAAGCATGCGCAAAGTAAAGGGAACACTCCACTGGGTGTCGGCTGCTCATGCCGTCGATGCTACGGCTCGTCTGTATGACCGCTTGTTCTCAGTCGAGAATCCCGCTGAGGAAAAGGACAAGGATTTCCGTGAAATGCTTAACCCTGACTCGTTGAAGGTGGTGGAAGGTATAAAGATTGAGCCGTATCTGGCTGAAAATGTGAAGCCCGGCGATCATTTCCAGTTCCAGCGTATCGGATATTTCACTCTTGATTCCGACTCAAAGCCGGGTAACCTCATCTTCAACCGCACGATGCAGTTGAAGGACACCTGGGAAAAACTACAAAAGAAATAAGGAGAAACAATCTATGGATCGCGAACAGCGACGAAGAGAAAAACTATACAGGAATTTCAAAGAGAGTCTTGCCGGCGGGATTCCCCCGCCGGTATATGACGAAAATGACCTGCTGGACATTTTTGATTACGCCAATGACGTGTATGACGAGTATGTACAGTTTGAGGTGATATTGCTTGCCGCCCGTCTTTACCCCGAAAGTGAGGAAATGATGCAGCGGCGTGCATTTTATATGTATGGCAACCTGTCGATGACCGAGGGTGCCGCCAATCTTGCCGCTTCCCGTAGTCAGGAGTCGGCGCTTTGGGCGGTTCTCGACCTGATGGTAAGGCATCCTTCGCCTGAAGAGTGCCGCAAGGCTATGATGGCTATCCTCGACCGGTATTCCGACTTTGACGACGAGACAGCTATCCAGCTTGTCGATTCATGCTCCGACCTTGGCATATTTGACTGGGTGGTGCAACACAAAGACGAGCTTCAGCGACGTTGCGCCTACCCGGAGACATTCCTTTACGAGATGGCGATGGAGGCTGATTCGCGTGCCGATTATGACCTTGCATCGAAGCTTATGGAGGAGCTTACCGAGCGTGAGCCGTTTAATGCCACGTTCTGGCACATGCTTGCCCAGCTGCAGGTGAGACTCGACAACTATAGCGAGGCGCTTGCCTCGATTGACTACGCGCTTGCCATTGATGCCGCCTCCGAGGCTTATCAGCTTACAAAGGCGCAGATACTCTTTGACATGAAGGCTGACCGTGGCAAGGCGGTGGAGATGGTTGAGGAGCTGCTGAGAAAGGAGCCGGAAAACAAGGTGGCTGTACACACACTTGCCGCCATGTACACTTTTGAAGATCGCGTCGTTGACGCTGTGTCGCTGCTTAACGGTTATCTTGAGAAGAATCCCGCCGACAAGGAAGCGGTGGAACACCTGTTGATGCTTGGTGACCGCGATTCCGGCATTATGGCGGTCAAGAAATATTTTTCATCGTTTCCGGAAGAAAATACGGAGGAATGGGCGGCTTGGGCAAAATCGTTTTACAACCGCGACCAGTACAGGCAGTGTGCCGATATTCTGCTCGTTTTTATGGAGCATTGCGGACAGATTCCCGAGTGGACTCCGATGCTTGAGGGGCTTTATCGCTCCGGCGACTACCAGGCTATTGTGACTCTTTACCGTGATGTCGTGCTTGCCGCGGAAGATGTCTCAGGCTTCGATCTCTCCATGACCGACGCACTGATTTTTGTGCTTAGTCTTGTAAGATGCGGTCAGTCAATGGCGGCAAAGAAGCTTATCGACCTTGTGACTCAGCTTGATGTACGCGATGTCTACCCCTTTGAAAAGCGACTTACGGCTATGAAGGTGTGTGACATCATGAAATCTATAGGCGGCGCTATCGGCTCCGGTGTCGACTTTGAAGTCAACTCTATCGACCCTTTTCTTGCAAAGAATTGATTGCCGATTGTAGTGACGCGCCTCCGTCGATTGACGGCGAGTAGTCGGCGAGCACATTGAACATGCCGTCACCGAGCAGTCGTCGTCCGTCATTCAGCGTGTCGAGGACGCATACATCACCTGCTATTCCGCAAAGGTCAATTATTTCTATTCCGTGGCGCCTGATGATTTCTTTGATTCTGACGGCGGCATCGCTGTTTTTGAATATCGAATATTCTTCAGTGGCGGTGTCAGTGCCCTTTTTAAGTAAAATTGTGTCTCCCTGCGTAGAGATAAGCGCCCTCATCACGGGTTGCCATATTGCTGCGCCCGGAGTCCCCTCTATGCAATGGGCGTTCCAGAGTCCGCCGTACTCGACAAACGACATGTGATTTGCCGGATGGCTGTCGGCTGTCAGGACTTTCACTTCATATTTTCCGTCATTATCCGTGATGTAATTTGCGAGTGAATTCATCGCTTCCTCCGCACCGGCTACCGCGAGAGAGCCGGTGATGAAGTCATATTGCGGGTCTACGATTAACAGCATGCGTTTCATGATTGTAAGAACATTGGCTAATACAAAATAGTTGGACCGTCGCGGAAATAATGCTCTTCTTTTTACCATGATGGCTGAATATGTGTTAAAATGTCTGTCGTTGGGTTATTTTATTGCAAAATTGATTACTTTTGTGTTTTTAATGCAAGTGCGTGCAGGAAATTCTAATAAACAGTAAATATAGTAATAATTAAAAGAAACGAGATGAAAAGATTCTTTCAAGTAATCTTGACGACTGCATTGTGCGCTTCTGCAACCGGGATTTCTCCTGTGTCGGCAAAGCCCGTCACCGACAGAAATCAGTTGGGAAGTGTCGTCAAGTCAATGAATGAGGGTCGTATGTCAAGGATGGACATTCCTTTTAAAGACAAAAAAGCTGCGGCTCTTACTGCTATGATGAACAAGTCCGGGCTTAAAAAGGCTCCGGAGTCTGAAAGTGTGTTTACCGGTATCGAATATTTTGACTACCTTGAGGCTCCTGACGGTTCTGTATGGTATGCTACTGGGGAATTTGATTTTGAGACAATATCCCATGAAGCCTACACACAGAAGACTCTCAAAGGCTTTAAATATACCATATATGACTCCTATTTTCAGAAAATAGGAGAAATAAAGGATATTATTGAATATAAAGATGATGAGGTAAGAGCGGTGCAATATGAGATTGCATCGGTAGTTACCCAGAAATTCTTTAATTATGACAACAACTATGAGGTCATATTCTCGTTAGGCATTAACACGGAGTCTTATGAGAACCGTTATTATTCTTATGCTTATTCTATAGGAGGCGAAAAGGATGCTGACGGAAACGATGTGCCTATAATGGAGTTTCAGGGTACTCTCTGTGACGCCGTCGACTCTTCTACCGATAGCTGGTCGGAGAATTTCTACCTGTCATTTTCTTATGAGGAAAAAGATGAATCAAAGGTTGACAGTGAAAACTACCTTGATTATCTGAGTACATTTAAAATGGTTATAGATACTTATAAGAAAGCGTCTTATTCAGGTGGCCCGACTCGTATTGCCCAAAAGAAGATACGTCTTATGGATCTTCCTGGCGACCAGATGAGCACTTCTCCGATGCTTTCATTTGCAAGCGAAGGAAAGGCTTATTTTGTTTATCAGCAATATGAAAAGAGTTTCTTTGTCGATCCTACCGGGTGGACAGATGAGTCACTGTCTGAAGACAATCATCTTATTGTGGAGATTAACTCCATCGGTGCCTATGACCAGGCTTTGAAAGAGGAAAAGCGTATCAGTATACCTACTGACCAGACATTTGGCGATGACAAGGTGTTGTGTACATATTATGGTGCAGGTCACTTAGGCTATAATGAGGATATTGTTAAGGATGGTGATGACTATAAGGTGGTTATCGCAAAGCAGAAATATATCTCCGGTAATGATGACGCGACTACCGATTCATATTACATTTACAACAGCGACGGAGAGGTAGAGAAGACTCTTGCCGAAGATATTGTCGGATTTATGGGTCTGTCTGATGTCCCAGGTTATGACCACCAGTATATGTTTATTACTGTTACAAATATGGGTTACATGCTTTCGTTTGTGGATGTTCCTTCCGGCGACGTGGCTGCGATGTTTACCAATATTGTGGATGGTTATAGCCTGAGCTCTTATGTTGACCGTGTTCCCGCTGCTCTTGGTTACAAATATGCCTTCAAGGCGATGAATCCGATTTCTGAGGACGGTTGTTCTATCGAACGTGTTGTATGGCTTGATGCCGACGGCAAGGTGATTGGTGTTGATAAGATAAATCTCGGAAAGGATGTTGCAAATGCCATGATGCTTATGAGCCAGAATGTGCTTTCTCCCTATTATTGCAACACTGATGACGAGCATGAGTATATGTTCTTTATCAAGAAGTATCGTCCCAACGGCGCTGCCGGAACTGATACTCACATGGTGATAACTGCTGCCAACTCTTATGATGTGTTGCTTGACCTGACTGCTGATGCCGAGAAAGGCGAGCTTCGCCAGGTCGCACCTGTGACGATGCCTCAGAATAATACTCTGCTTGCAATCTATGAGAAGAACAATGCGTATAATGTAGATGCCTACTCTCTGCCTTTCACTCGTTTTGTAGGTGGTGACGGAACTGTAGACAATCCTTACCTCATAGCTACCCCGGGTGACTTCAGGGAGATTGGAAAATCACTGTCATCTCACTACCGCATTGTAAATGACATTGATTTCTCTGAATACACAATGTCTACTTTCAAGGGCGCGTTTGTCGGTTCGGTTGACGGTGGCGGCTACACCTTGTCAAATATTGATTTGACCGGACTTACCGGTATATTCGACTATCTGTCAGAGGGTGCATCGGTCAAGAATCTTAACCTGTATAAGGTAAAGGTTGATTGCTCAGGCAGCTCTCTTGCCGGAACGCTTGCTTCATCGGCTCTCGGTACAAAAATCGACAATGTGCATGTGTATGCTCTTGATGCAAAGGCAAGTGACGACACTTCTACCGATTTCGGCGGTATCGTAGGTCGTGCCACTAACTTTTCTGTAATCTCCAACAGCTCTGTAAATGGTGTGATTGACATGCCCGGAAGCTCTGTCGGAGGTATTGTCGGTGAGACCCGTACAAGCTCTTCTGTGAAGGCTTCTTCATTTATTGGAACAATCATCGGTGCTACCGAGGTAGGTGGTATCGTGGGTTCTGCATCTAACAGCGGTGACTCTTTCACCGACTGTCATGTTGACGCTGCGCTTACCGCACGTAACACTGTCGGTGGTATAGCCGGCGCATCTTCACGCGCAGCGATTACCCGCTGCTATGTGGAGGGTTCTATAAAGGCTGTCGGAGGCGAGGCTCGCTGGTATGACAATGGTCCTTGTGCCGGCGGTGTCGTAGGAAGCCTCGGAGCTGACACCGGTAATTCTTCTCTTCCCGAGGGTGACGGTTCTTCAGAAAAGGTTAATCCTATAACTAACTGCTTCGTCAATCTCTCTTCACTTGAGGGATATACTCCCGAGCTGCCCGAGGAATATCCCGGTCAGCAGGCTACTATCCACCGTATCGCCGGTCGTTCCAACGCCAACTACGAGCCTGACATCGTAGGGGAGGATGAAGATTGGAATCCTATATATGGAGATCCGCGAGGCGAAGAGTCGGCAATCAGCAACAATTACGCTGTCGCTTCGCTTGCTCTTGGCGCTGAAGACGCTGCCGCTGACCATAACACAGTGGAAGGTAAATCGGTTGATGCATCGGAACTCTCGGCAGAATGGTTCAAGAATACTCTTGGCCTTGTTTATGGCACGTCGGTTGACGCTCCCTGGCGTGAGGCTGCTGACAATGATCCCGCCCTTTACCATGAGGCAGCATCTATCATCGACCCTGTTGAGATTTCAGTAATGGAAGGCAGCGAGTTTGATATAAATGTGTTCCTTGTACGCGCTGTTCCGTTCACCGAAGAGGAATTCATTGACAACTTCACTTACGAATGTTCTGATGAGTCGGTTGTTGATATGACCGGTTCGCTGAATTATGCCGACGGTGTTGCCGCTGTCGGTTTCAAGGCATTGAAGCCGGGCAAGGCTACAATCACAATGTTTGGCTCTAAGTGTGAGGTGACAGTGATTCACGATGAGACTCTTGGCATCGGTAATATTGCCGACGCTTCCGAGAGTGTTGTTGTAATCGCCGGAACCAATAGCATTACGGTGAAAAATGCCGCTGAAGGCGCTGCTGTGGAGGTTTACACTCTTGCAGGCGTGAAAGTGTTTGCAACCGTAGCCACCGGTGCTGCCGACATCAATGTTGATGTCACTTCCGGTCTTTATATCGTGAAGGCGGGCAATAAGGCTGTAAAGTGTCTTGTAAAGTAAGTCGATAGACTGTCGATACATAGTTATATGGGGTGTCGCTGCGCGGCGCCCCATATTTGTTTTTATTTTGCGGGCTTATATATTTATTGTGAAACTTGCATAAGACGGTGGTTTGCACTAATTTTGCAAATTATTATGGAATAGTGTATTATAGTAATATACCGATAAATAGAAAGAAAACGTAAATTATTATATAAAATGCTGACTGCAAAAGAAATACGAGAGTCATTCAAAGACTTCTTCCGCAGCAAGGGTCATCAGATTGTTCCCTCTGCCCCTATGGTCATCAAGGATGACCCTACATTGATGTTTACCAATGCCGGTATGAACCAGTTCAAGGATATTATACTTGGCAATGCCGCCGCTAAGTATCAGCGTGTCGCCGACTCGCAGAAGTGCTTGCGTGTAAGCGGTAAGCACAATGACCTGGAAGAGGTGGGAATGGACACATATCATCACACCATGTTCGAGATGCTCGGCAACTGGTCGTTTGGCGATTATTTCAAGAAGGAAGCTATCGACTGGGCGTGGGAATATCTCGTAGACGTGCTTGGGCTTGACCCGGCTAATCTATATGCCACTGTCTTTGAAGGTTCTGCGTCGGAAGGACTGAGCCGTGATGATGAGGCGGCGTCATATTGGGAAAAACATCTTCCCGCCGACCATATAATCAATGGTAACAAGCATGATAATTTCTGGGAAATGGGTGACACCGGACCCTGCGGTCCCTGTTCTGAAATCCATATCGACCTCCGCAGTGAGGAAGAGAAGAAGGCTGTCCCCGGACGTGAGCTTGTCAACCATGACCATCCGCAGGTAATAGAGATATGGAATCTCGTATTCATGCAGTATAACAGAAAGGCTGACGGCTCGCTTGAGTCGCTCCCTGCAAAGGTGATTGACACAGGTATGGGATTTGAGCGTCTTTGCATGGCTCTTCAAGGTAAGAAATCCAACTATGACACTGACGTGTTCACTCCGCTTATCAATAAAATCGGCGAGCTTTCCGGAAAGCGTTACGGAGATGACCCGAAAGTTGACATCGCAATGCGCGTGATTGCCGACCATGTGCGCACAATCGCGTTCTCTATCGCTGACTCGCAGCTCCCAGGTAATGCTAAAGCTGGATATGTAATCCGTCGTATTTTGCGCCGTGCTGTCCGTTATGCCTATACATTCCTCGGTCAGAAGCAGGCTTTCATGTATCGCTTGCTTGACACTCTCATCGAGAGCATGGGTGAGGCTTATCCGGAACTCCCGAAGCAGCGCGAGCTTATCATGCGTGTCATAAAGGAGGAGGAAGATGCTTTCTTGCGCACACTTGACAATGGTATCCGTCTGCTCGACGGAGCGATTGCCACTGCAAAGGCTCAGGGCAAAAGCGAGATTTCAGGTAAAGAGGCTTTTGTGCTTTATGACACATATGGATTCCCTCTTGACCTCACCGAGCTTATTCTGAAAGAACATGACATGACGCTTGACCATAAGGAGTTTGACGACGAGATGGCGGCTCAGAAAGCACGCGCCCGCAACGCTGCGGCGGTAGAGACCGGCGACTGGGTGGTGGTGCGTGACGGCGAGCAGGAGTTTGTGGGCTACGACTCGACTTCGGCACCGACACAGATACTCCGTTACCGCAAAGTGAAGCAGAAGAATAACGAATATTATCAGATTATACTCTCTGTCACTCCTTTCTATGCCGAAATGGGCGGACAGGTAGGTGACCGAGGCAAGCTTGTCGATGGCGACGATGTGGTTGAGATATATGACACCAAGCGTGAAAACGGAGTCGGCGTGCATCTTTCCAAGAAGTTGCCGCGCAATCCTCAGGCTACATTTGAAGCGGTGATTGACGAAGAGGCGCGTCGAGCTATCTCTTGCAACCACACTGCGACTCACTTGCTCCACGAGGCTCTCCGCGAGGTGCTTGGCTCTCATGTGGAGCAGCGCGGATCATTTGTTTCGCCCGATGTGTTGCGTTTCGACTTCTCCCACTTCCAGAAGGTGACTCCCGAGGAATTGCGCAAGGTAGAGCATATAGCCAATGAGCGTGTGCGCAAGGCTATTGCACGTGATGAGCATCGCAATGTGCCTATCGAAGAAGCTCGCGAGATGGGGGCAATGGCTCTCTTCGGCGAGAAATATGGCGATGAGGTCAGGGTAATCCGTTATGGCTCGTCGGTAGAGCTTTGTGGCGGTACTCACGTCGACAATACCGGAAACATTGGCATGATAAAGATTGTGTCGGAAAGCAGTATCGCTGCCGGCATACGTCGTATTGAGGCTATAACCGGAAGCCGTGTGGAGAGCGTCATCGAGGACATGCAGGACACCCTGCGCGAGATTGGCGCTATGTTCAACAACACCCCCAATCTACTGGTTGCCCTGCGTAAGTCGCTTGATGAAAATGCCGAGCTGAAGCATCAGGCTGAGGAGTATTTCAATGAACGTGTCAACAATCTTACCAATGATTTGCTCGCCAAGGCTTATGAGACAAGCGGCATCAAGGTTGTTGAGCTTACCGGTGTGCGTCTGCCTGATGTCGTAAAGAATGTCGCATTTGGTGTACGTGCCAAGTCACCGGAACACACTGTGTTTATCGGTGCCACCCACGACCCATCGGGCAAACCTCTGTTGACAGTCATGGTTACCGAGGACCTGGTGAAGGATGGCATGAACGCGTCGGCTACGGTGCGTGAGGCGGCAAAGCTGATACAAGGCGGTGGCGGCGGTCAGCCGGGATTTGCCCAGGCCGGAGGAAAAAACAAGGATGGTCTGTCGGCAGCTTACGAGAAAATGCGCGCTTTGCTCGGGGTATGATGACTCAGTGAACGAAAATTTTTAAAATAATGTTATAGATGTGGGCACGGATTCTTTCGTGCCCGCATTGTTTTGATTATTGCTTATGAAAAAGACCGTATTGTTATTGATACTTGTTGCTGTTGCTGTAATTCCGGCAGTGGCACAGTGGATGCCCGACAGGCTTGGCGACGGCTATGAGATGCGTTATGTAGAGCAGCCCGATGATTATAGCGGAAAAGTGCGTTCGACGATTGTGCGCAAGCGCTCGGCATGTGGCGGACATCGCGGAGTGCTGTATGTGCACGGGTTTAACGACTATTTTTTCCAGAAAGAGATGGGCGACAGGTTTGTGGATTCATGCTACAACTTCTATGCTGTGGATTTGCGTAAGTACGGGCGCTCTTTGATGGAAGGGCAGAAGGCGTTTCAGGTCAGGGATATGCATGAGTATTTCGCCGACATTGATTCTGCCGTTATGTGTATGAAGCGTGACGGCATTGATGAGATTGTACTCATCGGACACTCTACAGGCGGACTTACCACCTCGCTATATATGAATGAGAATCCTCCTGCCGAAATCAAGGTTCTGGTGCTTAACAGCCCGTTTCTTGACTGGAATCAGAGCAAGTTTCAGGAACGCATACTGATTCCCGCGGTCGACTGTATCGGTGGCGTTTTGCCCGACATCGCGATTTCTCAGGGTGATAGCCGGGCTTACAGTGAGAGCCTGTTGAAAGAGTATGGCGGCGAATGGGAATTTGACACTTCATTGAAATTGGAGGTCTCGCCCGATGTCGACACCGGCTGGATACGCGCCATAGACATGGCTCAGGCTATAATACAGAACGACCCGTTTATTAAGGTTCCGGTATTGCTGATGCACTCTGACCGCACGGCAAAGGCCGGTGACCCGCGTGAGGTCTACTCGTCAAGCGATGCTGTGCTTGATGTGGAGGATATATCGCGCTATGGAAAGCGTCTCGGTCCGCTTGTCACTGAGATTACAGTAAAAGGCGGACTTCATGACCTTGTGTTGTCAAAGCCTGAAGTCCGCAATGCACTTTACGATTATATGTTTGGCTGGCTTGATGCTAATCTTTAGCAGTGCGGGCAGCCTGGTCGCGGGCGAGAAGAAGCTGTCGGTCGAGGAAGTCGCGTTTCGAGCTGAGCGACCGTGATTGCTCCATTGCCTTGCCGAGCTGATAGGCGAGGGTGATGGAGCGGTTGTCGTTGGCTGAAAGAGGGGTGGAATAGTTTGACGCCCCTTTGAAGGTCAACGTTACTTTTTTGTCAGGATTTGCAGTAAGGAAATGACCGAGTGTGTCACACTCCGCTCCGATGAATGTAATCATCTCTGTGCCGCCTGAACGGTAATTGCGGTCACCGTCATATGCCACTTCCGAGGTGCTGACCTCTCCCGCGCTACCTTTCAGGCTGATGGATGTGTGGCGCACCTGACGGGCGTTAAGCGAGCTTATAAGATAGAATCCGCCGTCGGGCGACACTCGCGCCTCGACTCCGGTGCGGTTGAACAGGTTGGAGTTGGCCGACTCCTTTATCACATAATATCCCTCTACAAGTTCCGGATTGTTGACAAAGGTGAAATAATTCATCAGCGAGTCCTGAAGATGAGCGTAATAAGCTTGAAGGCTGTCGGTCATCTGCATCTCGGCGACAGTCATTTTTTCCATTGCCAGCGGGCGCAGGTGCATCCCTTTGCGCTGGCTCTCTACCTGGGCGGGATACTTTGACTGTAATGTGTCGAGAAGTTCTATGGCGAGGCGGTAGTCGCCCGCGTTAAGCGCCGAGTCAGCTGTTGCGACAAGGCTTTCAGCACTCTCTTTTTCCGCGTTTTTTCCATTACATGCCGTCATCACAAGCGCTAAGGCGGCTGCGGCAGTGACCGCTTTATTTACTACGTTGCACATCTTTTACTCCTTTTACGGTTTTTAGTTTTTTTATAAGGTTGTTGAGGGCTACAGTGTCGTTTACGCCGACAATCAGGTAGCCTTGGAATATTGAGTCGTTGGAATTGATCGAGATGCTGCGCAGGGTCACGTCTTTCTCCTTGTTGATGATGGAGGTGATGTTAGTGACGATGCCTATGTCGTCATGACCGATTATGCGCAGTGTCGCCCCGAACTGCTGCCCGAGTTTTCCCGACCATCTTGTAGTAATCAGCCGGTAGGGATATTTCTGGCGTATGTTGTCGGCATTGGGGCAGTCGTGACGGTGAATCTTGATGACGCCCTCGGCCGAAATGAAGCCAAACACGTCGTCGCCGTAAATCGGGTTGCAGCATTTCGCAAGCTTGTAGTTGATGCCTTTGATATTGTCGCCGATTACAAGCACGTCGTCCTGATGCTCTTCGTCATCGGTTTTTGGTGAGAGCTGGAATTCCTCGGCGGAGCGTATCTCGCCTATGGCTGCATCCTTCTTCTCGATGTTCTCATATTCGGCTATTATGTCGTTTATGTCTATCGATTCTGCTGCCACGGCATCATAAAAGTCGGTCACGGTCTTGTAGCCCATCTTCTTTATCACGCGCATTATTGTCGCCTCCTGCAGGTCGATTTTGCGGTTTTTGAAGCGTCGTTCGACAAGCTCCTTACCAAGCGTTGCCGCACCGTTTTTCATTTCGTGGACAGCCTGTCTTATTTTGTTGCGAGCCTTTGACGTCACTACAAAGTTGAGCCAGTCGAGTTTAGGTATCTGAGTCGAGGCGGTGAACACCTCGACAGTGTCGCCGCTTTTCAGCTTGTAGTTCAGCTTCTGGTTTTTGCCGTTGACTTTTCCGCCCGTACACTTCATCCCCAGATTGGTGTGGATGTTGAAGGCAAAGTCCAGGAGCGACGCTCCGAACGGCAACTTGTAAAGGTCGCCTTTGGGAGTGAACACAAACACCTCTTTTTCATAGATGTCCATCTTCATGTTTTTCATCAGCTCCATCGGTCCGGTCTCGGCAGTCTCAAGGATGTCACGCACATTGTTCATCCACGCGTCGAGGTTTCCTTCGCTCTTGATGCCTTTGTAGCGCCAGTGTGCGGCAAGACCCTTTTCCGCAATGAGGTCCATGCGTTTGGTGCGTATCTGCACCTCGACCCATCGGTTGTCAGGGCCGTAGACGGTTATGTGGAGCGACTCGTAGCCGTTGCTTTTGGGTATGCTGAGCCAGTCTTTCATCCTTGACGGATTGGGCCGGTAGAGGTCGGTGATTATGGAGTAGGCGAGCCAGCAGTCGCTTTTCTCCGACTCGCGCTCGCTGTCGATGATAATCCTTATGGCGAAGAGGTCATATATATGCTCGATGTCGTTTTTCTGTTTCTTCAGTTTGTTCCATATCGAGTATATCGACTTTGTCCTGCCCTTGATTTCATATTTCAGGGGAGTCTTGTCAAGCTTCTCTTTTATAGGCTTGATGAACTCGGCTATATATGCGTCGCGGCTTGCCTTTGTCTCGTTGAGCTTGTGGGCTATCTCGGTGTATGTGCTGCGGTTGGTGTATTTCAGCGACATGTCCTCAAGCTCCGACTTGATGGCGTAAAGACCGAGACGGTGGGCAAGCGGGGCATAAAGGTAGTTGGACTCGTAGGCTACGTCATGCACCATCTTCTCGTTGGGATGGTGGTTGATGGTGCGCATGAGTTCCAGACGGTCGATAATCATGATGATTATGACGCGTATGTCTTCAGCAAAGGTAAGCAGCAGCTTTCTGAAGTTGTCGCTCTCTACGGCGGCTTGCTTGCTGTAAAGTGTCGACACTTTCAGCAGCCCGCGTATAAGTTTGGCGATGTCTTCACCCCACGCCTTTACAAGTTCATCTTCGGGGATAAACTCACTTTTACATAGGTTGTAAAGGAGTATCGCAAGTATCATGTTGCGGTCGGGACTCACCCTCTCGCATAGCGACAGGGCAGTCTTTATATTGTGAAGCGCCGGATTTATGCCATATTTATCGCGTCGGTAGTGGTTTTGGCTGATACCTTCGTTGATAATATGTCTCACCCTCTTGATGTCATCAGGCTCGACTATATCTCTGGTATGCTCAAGTAATCGGCGGAACGAGGTTATCATTTCTTCCCTTTCCGTCGGGGTCAGATATTTTTCGTTCATGACTGTTGGGTGTAATGGGGTAGATGGGGGTTACTCGTTATTCATCGCCGGAGGCAAGTAGAGGAAGTTTGTTCAGCTCCTCGATGTAGTCGAGGAGTTCGTGTTTCCCTCTGCCGTTGGCGCTTGAAGTGTAAAATACAGGCGGAAGCTCTTCCCATTGTTCCTTCAGGCGTTCAAGATACTTGCCTGTCTGTATTTTTGCAGCAGCAGCCGACATCTTGTCAAGTTTTGTAAACACCAGGGCAAACGGGATTCCGTTTTCTCCGAGCCACTCGATAAACTCCATGTCGATTTTCTGTGGGTCGTGGCGGGAGTCGACAAGCACAAAAAGACATGTCATCTGCTCCCGTTCAAGAATATAGTCCTCGATGATTTGCTTGATCTGCGCCTGCATCTTTTTTCCGCGCTGGGCATATCCGTAACCGGGAAGGTCAACGATATACCACTCGTCGTTTATCAGAAAGTGATTGATGAGAGTGGTCTTGCCCGGGGTGGAGGAGGTCATGGCAAGACCTTTCCTTCCTGTAAGCATGTTGATTAGCGATGACTTTCCTACATTGGAACGCCCGATAAACGCGTATTCATGACGTGGCGTCGACGGACACTTTTTTACATCTGTGTTGCTTATTTCAAATTTTGCAGAGGTTATATTCATTATTTCATCGGTTATTTAGCGTAAAGATACAAAATTTTATGTTAATAGAAACGTAAATCTTACCTTAATGTTTAGCTCAGTTGTTAATATAGAAAAAAATGTCGTGTGACCCGCGATGGCTGACTACAGCCTGATAAATCTAACGATTCATCGGGGTTGCATGATATAGGAGACTGTAAATTATTGATGACTATATGACTGACGGATTGCGAAAATGGATTGAAAAGATTGCCCGCTATCTGATACCGTTTCTGGTATCGGCAGGGATGGTGGTGTGGCTGTTTCACAAGGTTGACATCCATGAGATGATGAGGGTGATTCGCGAGGGATGCGATTTCCGCTGGATAGTTGTGATGATGCTGATAACAGCGTTGTCCCATGTGATAAGGGGCATACGCTGGGGCATTCAGCTGCGTGCCGTAGGGGTGCCGCGTATGTCGGTCGTTGCGGAGAGTGTGGCAATTTTCGGAGCCTATGCCCTCAATCTCGTCTTTTCGGGGGTAGGGGAGGCATGGCGGTGTGTCTACGTGTCACGTAGAGAGAACACTCCTCTTTCAACAGTCGTCGGCACAGACCTCGGTGACCGCAGTTCCGATGCCGTGGTTGTGCTTATGCTTCTTGGGCTTGCGCTTGTCGTGGCCAAAGGACCTATCGACACTTTCATTTCCCATTATGCCATCGGTGAGGACATACGCCACTTTTCCGATGACCCGCGATTGTGGTGTGCCTTGATTCTGGGGCTTACACTCGTGTGGGCGGCGTTGTATTTCTTCCGTAAATACCGCTATATAGAGAAGATTGACAGTAGCCTGAAAAATGTGTGGCAAGGATTCAAGGTGCTTTTCACGATGAAAGGTGTCGGGGCTTATGTTGTGCTCACTCTTGGTATCTGGCTGTGTTATTTCATGGAGACCTATGTGTGTTTTTATGCATTTCCGTTTACACGCGCTTTGATTGATTCACCGGGCTCCGCCTATGGATTGATTCCCGGACTTGTGGTGTTTGTGTTCGGCTCGTTCAGCATGGCAGTCCCGTCCAACGGGGGTCTCGGACCGTGGAATATAGCAGTTATGTTTGCACTCTCGATTTACGGCATCGGCAATACGGAAGGAGCGGCGTTTTCTATGGTTATGTGGAGTTTTCAGGCGGCTATGCTTGTCATGCTCGGTGTGTTTAGCGCGATATATATAGCGGCTACCAAGCGTAAAATTGGTTCAAGCCGGTAAATTGTTGTACCTTTGCAGAGCAATGGGTACGAATAAAAATCGACAACATACATTCCGGTTCAAGCAATTTGCCGTGGCCAACCGTCTTGCCGCTATGAAAGTGGGCACTGACGGTGTGTTGCTCGCTGCCTGGTGTGATGTCACCGGATGCACTCGCGTGCTTGATGTCGGCACAGGCTCCGGCGTGATTGCGCTTATGGTCGCCCAACGTTGTCAACAGGCGATGATTACCGGCATAGACATCGTGCCTGAGGCTGTCGCCGAGGCGAGGGAAAATGCCGCCGCTTCCCCCTGGGGCGACAGACTCGATTTTGTAGAGGGCGACTTCTCCGAGGCTGTAGAAAGCGGCATCCTGTCGCACTATGACCTGATTGTAAGTAACCCTCCGTTTTTCATGACTGATATAAAGTCGCCTGACCGGGCGCGTGCAGCTGCACGTCATGGCGACGGGCTGAGCTATGCCGGCATCCTGCGCGCCGCTCGCAATCTGCTCGCCCCGGGAGGACGCCTGGCGCTTGTCTCACCCACCGACCGTGAAAATGACATAATGCTTGACTGTGAGCTTTCCGGATTAAACGTCACCCGCCTCACCCGCGTCTACACCAAGCCTTCCGCGCCGTCGCCCTCGCGCCTGCTTTGGGAGATTGCCGTTGAGCCGTCACCCGTTGTCGCTGACTCCCTCATAATCGGCAGTGACGACTACAACACCCTTCTCCGCGACTTCTATCTTGCCCTTTAGATACTTGTCATAACCGTCTACACATCTTACCTTTTGTTGTTGTGTACTTTGTTCATACATTGAGCGATTATTGTCGAGATTGGTCATTGATGCCTCGTTGTGCCATAAATGGAATGCGATGGCAGAAAATTTGGCAAATAGTTTTTTTATGCCGTGGTTTTTTAATCTGGATTCTAAATCGCTATCTTCGTAGCCGTATCCTTCAAATCTCTCGTCATATCCATTTATTGCAGCAAAATCCTTTTTGAAAAAAGACAGGTTACACCCAAGTCCGGTTCTGTTTTTCCTGTATCGCGATGCAAATATTTTTGAAAACAAAGGTATTCTTATACAATATTCGCGTTTGTATTCAATTTTGGAAGACATAAAATTTGGATAGTCCAACTTATCTTCACTACATAGGTATTCAGAGAAGCTTCTGTTCAGATAAGTCCTACCGCCACTGATGTAATGATTTGGTCTACATAGAGCGATGTGGTCCTTTATGAAATCGCGATGAAGTATTATGTCACCATCAATTTCTATAATATAATCGCCTGAAGATACGGCAACTGACTTGTTTCTCATCATCGCCAGGCGAAATCCTTTGTCTTCTTGCCACACATGAATTATCGGTATCTGTGTAAGTAGTCTCAGACTATCAATCATGTCTTTGGTTTCCAAAGTGGATCCGTCATCGCCTATTATTATTTCATCAGGAGCAGTACTTTGCGATATTGCGCTCTTAACACATAATTTTAATGCGTCAGGACGGTTGTAGGTAGATATAATCAGAGATATTTTCATTTAGAGAAATCAGTTTTAAAGTGTCTTGCGCAGAATCCTTGTGCAAGGTTTTTAAGTTTTACTTTTAGTGTCTTTTTATATTTCCACGATCCTTGATAATAATGTACGGCAAATGTATTTGGCGTTATTTCAAATGTGTGATTAATGAAATCACCACCGATAAATCCCAAAGGGAATACTTTTGGGCGTTTGTATTTAGGAATTTTAGGCATAATCTTGTAGGTGAGTATCTTGGTGTTCGGTGTCCTCATGGGATGCCCCCATATGTTTATAAATCGTCGGCGTTTATAATAGTTAAAAAGGGCACTTACCCACATTGCTCCCTTTGGCGCTGCCATAAGCCCCGTTCCGATAAGTGTTTCAGTCTCCATGCCAAGAAATCCGTTTTTAAGATTAAGTTTTTCGTCAAGCGATTTTAATATTTTGACATCGGTATCAAGATATATCCCTCCCTCTGTCAGAAGTGCATATACGCGGCATACGTCAGATACAAATGCCATATTGCGTGTGTAGTAAGCTTCTCTTGAGTAATTACAGATATTGACATCAAAGTTTTCCTCATTCCATTCTTTTAATGTGTATTCAGGAAGATGCTTTTTCCACGATTCAAGATACTCTTTGAATTTAGCCGGTTTCTCATTGTGACCAAACCAGCAATAATGTATAATCTTTGGTATCATTTTGTTTTTGCTGTAAATTTTAAAATATTTTTGATTTTATGTATGCGGAAGCTTTTTGTATCATGTCTTGACTTGGACTGAATAGCTGTGTCAAAGAGCGCTTCTGGCAGATTGGCGTATTTGAGATATTTTTTTACAAAGAATATGTAGTTATCATTAAGAGATGAAAATCTGGTAATATTGTTAAGTCTATCTTTAAGATTGACAGTTATCCCTACCGGAATGAACTCAATTCGGTTTATATCAATAAGGCTGAACGTAGCATGTCCAGGTGCAGGTATTATTCTTACGTTGGTTGAGTTAAGGTCGTGATGCAATATCCCCTTGCTGTGAAGCTTAGCCATAAAGCAGGAAAACTGATCAATAACATCTACATTCTCACAGTCAAGATAGTGAGCTAAAGGTGTCGACTCTTCATAGACTGAGATATAGACACTTTTGGTAAGCCGGTTTATGAATCCGCGTCTTTCTCCATACGCAAGTGGCGCCGGTGTAGCTACACCGCGTTTCGTGAGTTCGAGGGCATTTTCATAAGCTTTCCGCGCTTTTGTTTTCCTGAATATGTAGATTATTGACTTGACAAGTGAGGTGCCATATATTTTTATAGCCACATCCTCGCCTCCTACATTTTCTCGCCAAATCTTGTTTCTGCCTGAGTGGACTACAACTGCGTTATTGCTATTATTCTTGTTGTCAAGGATGTCTGTGGTGAGACGTTTTAATAGCTCCCCTGCTTTATCGCTTGTCCTTGACACTATTTTCATAAAGCTTTGAAAGATAGATAATCTGATAGAGCGATGCCATGTAGGCTCTGACAAGTCCCCTTTTCCCGTCGGTGATGCCCTTGCCTAATATAAAGCTGCGGATAAAGAACCACCACGGTCTTACAAGCATTTTCACTGTTCCATACTTTTTATGAGATCTCTTCACAACCTCATAATCGCTGTATACATTCATCTTGTCGATTCTTGATTTTATGGATAGGTCATCAAGATGAATCATATAAAGGTCTTTTCTATTGGCGGGTATATTCTCGACTTTACATTCGACTTTCGGGCGCGAATGTATAGTGGCGGGCCAGGTCGTCTTGTCTTTAAGAAAGAAGCGCAGTTGGTAGTCGGGTGATGCCGTCGCGGGGCGTCCGAGAAACATGTTCTGTCGAGCCACTGCGAGCGCAGAGTTGAATCCCGGTTCGTTTATGCGGCTGTAAAGATAGTCTTTAAGGGCTTTCGGCACTATTTCATCAGCATCTACTACAAACACCCAGTCATATTTGGCGGAATGGATGGCGAAGTCACGCGCAGGTTCGCATATGTTATGATTCCCTTTGGGAAATGTTACGACACGACAGCCGTTGTCGGCTGCTATCGCGGCTGTGGAGTCGGTGCTTTCCATGTCACATACGACGATTTCGTCAAATCCCTTCAGGGAGTCAAGCACTTTCTGCAGATGAACTTCCGCGTTGTAAGTGTTCATCACGACTGAAATTTTGTTGTCCATAAAACTACGGTCATGGCTATGTGTCTTTCATCCTGCCCAAAAAACGGTTGTTCTTATAAAAATAAAAAAAGGTGTGGAGGATGTATCTGCTTTATCATATAGTTCAGGTCTTGGCGTACCCATGCAACATGATAAAGCAATAGCCCCACACCAAATGATATATACATACACCTCTCTATTGCCGAAAATGACAATATGCAGGTGCATACACATACACTCAATGCAGGTGCTATTGCCAATCATCTCCGTTGCATTTACAAACCGCCAAGTTTGAACTATGAAGATAATTTCAATAACACCTTTTGTTAATATGTCCTTGCATGAGCCAACTCTATGGCATCACTTGCAATTGTCGCAAAATTAACAAAAAATATTATTTGTGGGGCTATGTATCGGATAAAAATAGTTGTTCTCACAGAAAATGCGGAGGAAAATGTAGTGCTGTAGCCTCGCTGATGTTATCGGGCAATTACCGATTTCCGTTCAAAAAAATTTCAACAAATTAACTGATGTGTTGTTATATAATTAAAAGTATCAACTAAAATTTATTAGTGTTATGAATCTCACAAAATTTAACTTCTTGGGCTTCTCAAAGAGCTGGTGGCTCGTTCTGATAGCCGGTATTGTGATGGTGATATGCGGGTTTGCGTATTGGTTCTGGCCTGATGCGGGATATGCTATCGCATCTCAGATTTTTGGATGGGTATTGATTCTGTTTGGAATCGTGCAGTTGATTGTGGCTGCGGGCCCGCGTTATCCTAAAGGATGGGGGTGGTGGATTGCCGGTGGCATGATTAACATGTTTATCGGATTCCTCTTGGTGAGAAGTATCATGCTGTCAGAGTTTGTTTTTCCTTATTTCCTTGCCTTGGTGTTCCTTTATTGGGGCATTTCTATGGTGATAGGCTCCTGCAACGGACATAAGGGCAGATACTGGTGGCTCTATCTTGTCAATGGTATTCTGCTGATGCTCATCGGATTCTTCTTCCTTGAGGCAGGATGGGTACAGAATATGATGATGGTAAGCTTCCTTACTTCTCTTGCTTTCATTTACTGGGGATTTTCTATCTGTATGGTGGCTTACGACATAAAGCCTGCCGGACGGCTTGAAAAGTAGACTCACATTCCTGACATAAAATTTATATAGGAGGCGGACCCCACGAGTCCGCCTCCATTTGTTGACGACGGTTGATGTGTTTGGAGCTGCTGCCGGGTGGTGATGTGTTAAAAAATCTTACCTGTTAAGTGAATATATCATAATATGTTGCCTGCTTACAAGAAATGATGTAATTTTATGTGTTATTGGATTAAACTATCTTTGATATTATATGTCCAATACAGAAAATATTTATAAGAATCTGTTTAAGCTTGATGCTGATTTTTAAGTCTCGCTTATCGCTTAAAAGTAAATGCCGGTTTTAAACAGTTTCAATGAGTTACTTATCATTAATTATTGAGGAACAAGTCTTATGTTGGCAAAGAAATTACTTTTATTGACCTCGCTTCTTACCGGCGGATTTATCATCTCTCATGCTCAGGGATTTAATGATGATGACATCTATTACAACCCGGCTAAGGACACAAAGGCAAAGCAGGAAATGGCTGATAAGGCTGCACGGAAGGCGGCGCAACAGGCGGCGCAATACAACAACTATGACCCTACTATCGGGGGGCATGATTTTTATGGAGCCGACGCATATCAGGTGGTCAGCAGCTCTACCCGCGATGTTGACGAATATAACAGGCGTGGCGCGTATGCCCCCGCCGACTCGTCGGCTGCGGTGGCTGAGGGCGATGACTTCACTTATACCCGAAGAATCGAGAAGTATCATAACGGTGACATTATAGCCGACATCAATGACCCGGAGCTTGTGGAGTATTACTACGCTTCGCAGCCTGATGTCAACATCATTATCAACGCTCCCGGCTATGGCTGGAATTATCCGTGGGGATATAATTATTATGCATGGAATTCTCCCTGGTATTGGAACAGTTGGGATTGGTACTGGGGCCCGTCCTGGTCATGGGGCTGGGGCTATCCGGGCTGGGGACCGTCCTGGTCATGGGGCTGGGGTTATCCCGGCTGGGGACCTGCATGGAGACCCGGTTGGGGCTATCCCGGCTGGGGACCGTCGTGGGCTTACCGTCCCGGGTCGACTACAGGCAGACGTCCCGTCGGCATACGCAACGGCTACACCGGAGTAGGCAACAGTTCATTGCGTCCTTCCGGCAACAGGACTCCCGGCAGAGGCGGTGTCACTCATGAATCGCTTGGCAATTACCGTCCCGGCTCCTCGTCGTCAAGCCGCCCGTCATATAATAACAACCAGGGTGGTACATATCGTCCGTCTAATAACAGCGGTTCGCGCCCGTCCAACAATAATGGAAGCTGGGGCACAACCAGTGGAAACCGTGGCAATAACAACAGCCGTTATAACAACAATAATAATTATAACAGCAACCGCTCCTACTCGGCACCGAGCCACAGCTCTCCCTCTCGCGGTGGAGGATATTCCGGTGGCGGCGGTGGTGGCGGAAGCCATCGCGGAGGCCGTCGATGATTAGCCGGGGCTTAACGTTTAATGTAATTTACTATTTATTTATATGCCTATGAAAGTTATTTATAAGACATTGACTCTCGCTGCTATAGGTGTTTCACCGTTGCTTGGCAACGCTCAGGCTGCAGTCGACCTATATAACCTCTCGCGTCCCGACATGCGAGGCACAGCACGCTTTATGTCTATGGGCGGTGCGTTTACAGCGCTTGGCGGTGACCTGTCATCGCTTAATCAGAATCCTGCGGGTATCGGCATTTACCGTAGCAGTGAGGTAGGATTTACGCTGAACCTTGATTTTCAGTCGTCGAAGGCGGAGGCTCAGGGATTATCGTCAACCGACGACCAGACAAAGTTTTCATTCAATAACTTCGGCTACATAGGCACTATACGCCTTAACAGCGAGAGTTGCCCTACATTCTCGTGGGGTGCGTCTTATGCGAGGGTGCAGTCGTTTGACCGTGTGTTCCGTGGAGGCATCCGCAATCTTGGCGGTGCTTCGTTGAGCAACTATGTCGCAGCAATGACCAACAGCGAGGGATGGACGCCCGCCGACATGTTCCCGTCCAATGCCCCGAGCAATTATAACCCTTATATGGATTCCCAGGCTCCTTGGCTGAGCATACTCTCTTATCAGGGCTATGCAATCAACGACACATATGATGAAGATGGTAATTTTACCGGTTTTCAGGGACTTATGGGCGACGACACATCCGGCTCCGCTTCGTTTCAGGTGAGAGAGAAGGGATATGTCGACGAGTATTCAATCAATTTCGGCGGCAACATCTATAATACTGTCTACTGGGGTATAGGCTTCGGCATTACCGATATAAATTATACGCAGCAGGCATTTTATGAAGAGAATCTTTCCGACGCATACATTGCAGCTGAGTCCAAGGCTGAAGAAGGGGCTTACGACATGGTAAGAGGCTCTGCCGACTATCGTCTGACCAATTATCTGAACTCCAACGGTACAGGTTTCAATGTTAAACTCGGAGTGATAGTGAAGCCTATAAATGAACTCAGGATCGGTTTTGCCGTGCACACTCCTACATGGTATCAGATGACCGACACCTATTGGGGTGCGCTTGGCTATGACTATCGTCCCGGCATGGGGCTTGATCCTGACGGCGTGTCGGTAGACTATGCTAACGGTTATCTCGATAACACGGGCGTGGCAAAGACCAATTATGGAGTGAGTGAATATACTGACTATAACATGCGCACACCCTGGCGCATGATGGTAGGTATCGCCGGAGTGATCGGCGGTCAGGGCATTCTGAGCATGGATTATGAATATCGCGGCACAAACATGCAGACATCGGGTGTAGACGGTTATGTCTATGAGGATGTAAAGGCTGATGTGAAGCAATACTTCAAGGGCACGAATATAGTGCGTCTTGGTGCTGAATACCGCGTGACCCCGCAGTTTAGTCTGCGTCTCGGCTATAGCTATGAATGGACAGGCGTGAAGCAGCAGGCGGCAAACGACGGTCTTAACATCTGGACTGCCGGAACTCTTCCAAGCTACATGTTTGATAATGATACACAGTATATCACCGCCGGTCTCGGTTACCGTTACGGCGGATTTTACGCCGACCTCGCCTATGTCAACAGGCGTCGTGAGTCGACATGGCATGCCTTCTCTCCGATAGTGGTTCAGGAGACTATTGACCAGGGCTCGCCTGCCGCAAAGGTTACCGACACCCGCAACCAGGTTGTGCTGAGTCTCGGATATAAATTCTAAGAAAATTTATTAACTTTGTACCTGAGGGGTGCTGTCACCGTGCAGTTGACGCGGCAGCACCCCTCGGGCAGTTTATGAAAAGGAAAGAGCAACAGGATATTGACCTTGACAACAAGGAGTTTCAGGATGCGTGGAAGCTGATACGCTTTACCCGTCAGTCGGTGTTTCTTACCGGAAAGGCGGGCACGGGCAAGTCGACTTTCCTACGGTACATATGTGCCAATACGCATAAGAAATATGTCGTGCTTGCTCCTACTGGCATTGCCGCCGTTAATGTCGGCGGGGTGACGATGCACTCCTTTTTCAAGATTCCGTTTAAGCCTATTCTTCCTGACGACCCGGAGTTTGATGCGCGCCATATTAAGTCGCGCATGAGATATTCCAAGTCGTTTGTCAACCTGCTTCGTGCGCTCGACCTTATCATAATCGATGAGATTTCCATGGTGCGTGCCGATGTTATAGACTTTGTTGACAAGATTTTGCGCACATATTCCGGCAACTGGCGCGAGCCGTTTGGCGGGAAGCAGATGCTTTTTGTCGGCGACCTGTTTCAGCTTGAGCCGGTAGTCACAGGCGACATGCGCGACATCCTGTCACGATTTTATCCTAATCCGTTTTTCTTCAGTGCGAAGGCTTTCTCTCGCATTAGGGTTGTCCCGATTGAACTCCGCAAGGTATATCGACAGAGCGACAGCGGTTTCGTAGAGATGCTTGACCGCATGAGATGCGGTTCGCCATCCGACCTTGACATAATGACTCTCAACCGCAGGCTGGTCAAGCCGGGGACGGCCGATGACGGGCGCATGGTGATGACGCTTGCCACAAAAAGAAGCATGGTCGACCATATTAACGACGAGCGGCTTGAAGAACTTCCCGCTGCCGAGATTACATATACCGGTGAAATCAGCGGCGATTTCCCTGAAAACTCGCTACCTACGCTGAAGGAGCTGACTCTGAAGACCGGGGCTCAGGTAGTGTTTGTGCGCAACGATGTCGATAAACGCTGGGTCAACGGGACAATAGGTAAAGTCTATCTCGCTGACGATGACAAGCTGATGATACAGCTTGAAGATGAAAAGATTCACTGTGTCGAGCCGGTCGTGTGGAGCAACATAAAATATGAGTACGACGAGAGCAGCAATAAGGTGGTCGAGATTGTGCTTGGCTCTTTCACGCAATTTCCCGTCAGGCTTGCCTGGGCGCTGACTATCCATAAGAGCCAGGGTCTTACATTCAACGATGTCGTGATTGACCTTGGAAACGGCACTTTCAGCGGTGGACAGGCTTATGTGGCGCTCAGCCGGTGTCGCAGTCTTGACGGGCTGAGGCTTGCCGCCACGATTAACAAGCGTGATGTGTTCATCAATCCCGCCGTGGTAAATTTCAGCCGCTCGTTTAATGACACCCGTCTGATTGAGGACGCGCTTGAAAGAGCGAAAGCCGACGACCTTTACGCCAAGTCGCATGACGCGTTTTGCCGTGACGACATTTCGGGCGCCTTTGATCTCTTTGTCGAGGCTATGCGCTCAAGGAGCGAGATTGACAATCAGGCTTTGATGCGTCTTGTGCGTCGTAAGATTAACAGTCTGTTAGTGTATAAGGCTGAAGCGGAGAGGCTTGCCGGTCAGGTAGCCGATGACAGGTCGCGTTTTCGTAAACTCGCGTCGGAGTATCTGGATATGGCGCGCGAGTGCCGTAGCGAAGGCATGGATCCTGTACCTGTGTTTGCCAACTATGACAAGGCGATATCACTTTCGCCCGACTTTGCCGACCCGTGGCTTGAAAAGGGTACTCTGGCGGCTGAACTCGGAGATTTCGACGAGGCTTTGTCATCGCTCACCAAGGCTCGTGAACTTGACCCGGGCAATGTGGTTCCTCCTTACGAGCTTTCAAAGTTATGGCTTCAGCAGGGAGATTGCGTGCAGGCGCTCGACTGGGGGCTTATCGCGGTCAAGATAGATGAAGAGCGCTCCTCGACCCATCTTCTTCTCTCCGAGATATATAAACGTGCCGGAGAGGACAACGCTGCGGCTCATCACCGTGATATAGCCCGCAAGCTCCGTCGCCGTAAAAAGTGACGGGCCCTGAACATCCTCTCTCTGAGGATTCAGGACCCGTGATAGCTTGTGAGTCAGCCCGGATTAGCGGGGAAGCACATTGGTCTTCAGCGCGTTGTAGGCTCTTTCTGCCTTTTCGCGGGCTGCGTCGACAGTCTCGTCGGTGGCAAGGATGACTCCCATGCGGCGGTGACCCTTGATTTCAGGCTTTCCGAATATCCTTATCTGTGTACTCGGCTCCTTTAGCACCTCTTCAAGATTGTCAAACTCCATCTTGTCTGTGTCGCCTTCCACTACTATTGCGCGTGACGCCGACGGCCCATAGAAGCGTATTGACGGAACGGGAAGTCCGAGAAGTGCGCGGGCATGCAATCCAAACTCGCTGAGATCCTGAGAAATCATTGTCACCATTCCGGTGTCGTGGGGGCGTGGTGATACCTCGCTGAATATCACGTCATCACCTTTTATAAACAGTTCCACGCCAAATATTCCATAACCGCCAAGCGCGTCGGTCACTTTCTTTGCTATTTCCTGAGCTTTCTGCAGCGCCGCTGTCGTCATAGGCTGCGGCTGCCATGAGTAACGGTAGTCACCGTCGACCTGTATGTGACCTATCGGCTCGCAATAAGTGGTGCCGCAGCAGCTGCGCACAGTCAGTAGAGTGATCTCGTAGTCGAAATCGACAAAACCTTCAACAATCACCCTCCCGGCGCCTGCGCGTCCGCCTTCCTGGGAGATTGCCCACGAACGCTCGATATCCTCAGGCTTGCGCGCCACGCTCTGTCCATGACCTGAAGAACTCATGATAGGCTTGATTACGCAAGGCAGTCCTATCTCTTCGATGGCTTTCTTGAACTCGTTGTAGTCCGATGCAAAGCGGTAGGGCGATGTCTTTACTCCAAGCTCCTCGGCGGCGAGGCGGCGTATTCCCTCGCGGTTCATGGTGAGCCATGCGGCTCTTGCTGTAGGAGTCACGTGGTAGCCCTCTTTTTCCAGCTCGCGAAGAGTGTCGGTCGCAATGGCTTCTACCTCGGGTATGATATGGTCGGGGCGCTCAAGCTCGATAATCTCGCGAAGAGCCTTTCCGTCGAGCATGTTAAACACGTGGCTGCGGTGAGCTACCTGCATGGCGGGTGCATTGGCATAGCGGTCACATGCAATCACCTCGACTCCATAACGCTGAAGCTCGATTGCCACTTCCTTTCCTAATTCTCCACTACCCAGCAACAACGCTTTGCGTGCTATCGGGGTCATTACTGATCCAATCTTAGTCATATATCTGCTACTGTTGAAATTTCGGTTAATTAACTTTACAAAGTTATATAAAAGTGGCGGCAGCTACAAATTGCCCGCGCCATTTTTGACGTTTACGACCGAAGAGGTCACTGTGCCGACAGCGGATTCCATCCGTCATCACCGGCAAGCACCTTCTCTATTTCATATCGGCTTGCGTCGGTCAGCTGGCGGGAGTAGGGGACTCGCGCCGACGGGTTGGCACCGGCACCGGTGCTGTTGTATTCGGCATAATATGCCGTCTCTTTGTTTGACTCTTTACCCCAATGATCCCATCCGGCTGCCGCGATATGTCCTCCGAGGTTACAGTTGATATACACTGCCTGGGCATATGGACGCCACGGGCGCGACAGATATACATTTTCGACACCATCAGCGCCCGTAAGGGTGCAGTCATGGAACACATAGCCGTAGGCAGCCCCTTCTTCGGTGGCGGGAGCCGTGACATATCCCTTCCCTTTGCTATGAATGGTGCAGCGGTTAAATACGGCAGTTGACTTGCCGAATATAAAGTCGACAGTTCCCTCTATGTAGCAGTCTTCATAATACTGGCGCGAGGGGACCCCATAGGTGTAGAGTGTGTCCTGGCAGCCAAGGAAACGGCAATTGCGGAATACGGCCCTGTCTCCGCTGACAAAACACGCCACTGCCTGACCTACTGCGCCTGAAGAATTTTCAAACGTGAGATTTTCGGCAATGAAGTCGGGCGCATATATATAGCATGACGCCGAGCCCGATGTTGACTTCTCGTCGCCAAAGCGGTTGAGCTTGGACGCATAGTCGTCATACGTTATAACCGCGCCATCCTCGCCTGTCATCGTGAGGTTGATTTTACACGGCGCGATGATAAGTTTTTCCTTGTACACGCCCTTTTTAATAAAGATTGTCGTACGTGCTTTTTTTCTGAAGTCGGGCACAGAATTTATTGCTTCCTGTATGGTTGTAAAGTCGCCTGAGCCGTCCTGTGCGACCGTGATGTCATATTTTACTTCTTCCGCCGCTGTCGCGGAACCCATCGCCAATAGAAGGCTGATAACAAAAATTACTGTAGATTTCATCGTGATATTAGTTTATTCACTTCAAAATTATAAAATATTTCAACCGCAGGCAAATCCGGCATGATTATATTGCCAAAACTCTTAACTTTGCAATGTCGTTTAATGTAAAAAATCATGGCAAAACAGGAATATGTGCTTAAAAACCGCGAATGGCTTCAGGCTAAGTCGCAGGAACCCGGTGTAATGTCGCTTGACAAGGGTATTTTGTATAAGGTGCTGTCCAAAGGCAGGAGTGACGCTCCGGTGCCTTCGCGAAACAGCGTGGTAGTGGTGCATTATACCGGAAAGACAATCAATGGCAAGACATTCGACAGCAGCCGTGGCGGCACACCGCTTGCCATGCGTCTGCGCGACTTGATTCAAGGTTGGATTATCGCTCTTCAGCAGATGCACGTCGGCGACCGCTGGGAGGTCTACATCCCTGCCGAGATGGGATATGGGAAGATGTCGCAGCCCGGCATTCCGGGAGGCTCGACGCTGGTGTTTGAAATAGAGCTTATCGGTATTGCATGATTGTAATTATGACTTATTTACCGATAATTGCTACATTTGCATGTAATAGATTAATTTTTTAGAATAACTGACTTTTTATGGCTGATACGATAGCGCAGTTTGACCTTGCTCTTTCTCGATGCAGGGATATATTTGTGAAAAAGCTCACTGATTACGGTGCCGCATGGCGCATTATGCGTCCTGAGTCGGTCACTGACCAGATTTTTATAAAGGCGACGCGCATACGCTCGCTTGAGACAAAGAAAGTGTCAAAGGTGGGTGAGGGCATTCTGCCCGAATTTATCGCGATTGTCAATTATGGCATAATCGGGCTGATTCAGCTTGAGCTTGGATTCAGCGACACTGAAGACATCACCGCCTCGCGTGCAATCGAGCTTTACGACAAGCATATCGCCGCTACCCGCGAGCTGATGATTCGCAAAAATCATGACTACGACGAGGCTTGGCGAGGAATGCGTGTCCACTCTTACACCGATATAATATTGCAGAAGTTGATGAGGACAAAGCAGATTGAGGATAATGCCGGGGTCACCATCGTGTCTGAAGGAATAGATGCCAATTATCAGGACATGATAAACTACTCCGTGTTTGCTATCATAAAGCTTACGGAAGACGATGACTGACTTTTTCTGTCGCCACCGTAAGGCGATTGTCTGGATATGCCGTCTGCTCGTCGGAGCTACATTTATCTTCTCCGGTCTGACGAAGATGATTGATGTATGGGGCTTTATATATAAGATCGAGCAGTATCTCGCGGTGTGGGACATGCCGCAGCCTCGTTCGCTTGTGCTTGCCGTGGCAATGGGGCTGTCGGGCGCCGAGTTCATGCTCGGCTGTTTCATGGCTACAGGATGCTATAAGCGCACAGCCGCGTGGCTTATGACGCTTATAATGCTTGGCATGCTGCCGCTTACACTCTATATCCTTATTGCCGACCCTGTCAGCGACTGCGGATGTTTCGGCGATTTCCTTATCATCTCCAATCTCGCCACTTTCCTGAAAAATGTGGCGTTGATGATAATGCTCGTCTATCTCCTCTTCAACAATCATAAGGTCGATGGACTCTTTACATCCTATTCCCAGTGGCTTGTGGCGTTTGTGTCATTCCTTTATATCATTTCCATCGGGCTTTTCGGCTACCATGTGCAGCCGCTTGTCGACTTCCGCCCCTACAAAGTAGGCACGACGCTGCTTGCGGGTGATGGCTCGGGCGATGCCGATGAGGAGAAGTTCACCTTTGTCTATGAGAAAGACGGGGTGCAGAAAGAGTTTGGCGAAGACGAGCTCCCTGACAGCACATGGAGTTTTGTCGACCGCAGGCTTGTTGAAGGCACCGCCGGAGATGAGCGTGCATTTGCCGTGTTTGACGGCGATGAGGATGTGACTGCCGACGTGCTTGCGCCCGACAGCATTCATGTGTTGCTTCTCATCCCGGGGCTTGAGGATATTGATGTGTCGTCGACCTATCTTATAAATGAGATGAACCGCTATGTGAGTTCGCGAGGTGGCAGGATGACAGGCATAATCGGGGCTGACGATGACGGAATCGACTTCTGGCGTGATATCTCGATGGCGTCCTACGGGCTTTATTCAGCCGAAGACACTGCTATCAAGGAGCTTGCCCGCGGAAATGTCGCGGTCGTGTATCTGAAGAATGGGGTGATAGTCTGGAAACGCTCTCTTAACTCTATTGACAGTGACACATTCGCTTCCCACGACGACTATACCCTTGACCGTCTCGCCTATTCAGGGATGGGCTATTTCTGGCTGCTTACATTCCTGTTTGTCGGTGTGGAACTGTTCCTGTGGGGTGTCGACAGAAGCGGAAGGGCGGTTAAACTACATTTAACACGCAGGAATCGAAAAAAATGACTATATTTGTAGCCTCTTAAATAATTCGCAAAAATTGACCGCCTGATAAATCATCGGCTGTTTTTGCTGATTTTTTAAGGATTGTTTATAACCAAAATGATTCAATAGGTAATAGGTAAAAAAATAAGGCGTTATTCTGTTACTTATGTCGTTTGACTTATACTACTTACTTAATTTATATTGAAGATGAGAAAGAAAATTGTAGCCGGTAACTGGAAGATGAACACTACTCTCCAGGAAGGCGTGGCTCTTGCCAAGGAAGTCAATGAAGCTTTGAAGGGTGCTGAACCCAAGTGTGATGTCGTAATCGCTGTCCCCTTTACCCATCTTGCTTCAATCAACGCTGTTATCGATCAGAACAAGCTTGGTCTTGGCGCTGAAAACTGTGCCGACCACAAGTCAGGCGCTTACACCGGTGAGGTGTCGGCTCCTATGGTAGCTTCTACCGGCGCTACTTATGTAATCCTCGGACACTCTGAGCGTCGTCAGTATTACGGTGAGACATCTGAAATACTTAAAGAAAAAGTGGCTCTTGCCCTTGAAAACAAGCTCACCCCGATTTTCTGTATCGGTGAAGTGCTTGAAGAGCGCGAAAACGGCACTTATAACGATGTAGTTAAAAAGCAGATTGAAGAAGCTCTCTTCGACCTCTCTGCTGAAGATTTCGGCAAGATTATTCTTGCTTACGAGCCGGTTTGGGCTATCGGTACAGGAAAGACTGCTACCGACGATCAGGCTGAAGACATGCACGCGTTTATCCGCGGTGTGATTGCTGACCGTTACGGCAAGGAAGTGGCTGAAAACACTTCTATCCTCTATGGTGGCAGCTGCAAGCCCTCTAATGCTCCCCAGCTTTTCGCAAAGCCCGATGTTGACGGTGGTCTTATCGGCGGTGCATCTCTTGACGCTGAGTCATTTATGGGTATTGTCAACGCATTCTGATAATACGGTTGACCGACATTATAGGCGGGGACGTCACTCTTTTGGTGAGTCCCCGCTTCTGTTTTTATACTATTGCACAGGTTGATATTTTTGTCTACCTTTGCGGAAATTTCAGTTACGTAACAATAAATTCTCTGCATAAGTGGAACTACGTCGATATATTACAATAATGGCTATGGTTGCCGTGGCGCTCTTTTCCCGCGCACAGTCGGCCGCTGAGCCGGATAGCCGCCCGCTGATTACAAGTCATATAGCGGAGGGCGGAAATGTGATTGTCGAGATGCCCGATGCTCTTCTTGAACGCATCAGGTATGTCGCTGAAAAGGAAAAGGAAGAGGACGTAAAGCCCGTCACCGGAAAAATGGGAGGCTATCGCATACAGGTGTTTTCCGACAACAATGCCCGCACTGCAAAGTCGGAGGCGCGTACACGTGCGCGTAATATCAGCGCACAGTTCCCCCAATATCCTACATATGTGGTTTATAGCTCCCCTTACTGGCGACTGCGTGTCGGAAATTTCCGCACTCAGGAGGAGGCTAATCAGGCTGCCCATGAGCTGAAAGAGGCATTCCCGCGCTATAGCCGGGAGATAAGGGTGGTGCGCGACCGCGTGGTTATTACTGAGTAGAAATGACGGTGACAATGGAACAGGAACAGGTAATCGCCGAGATTGCATCACATTACGAGAGTATCATACGCCTGCTTGGCGATAATCCTGCGCGCCCGGGGCTTGAAAAGACTCCTGTGCGTGCAGCAAAGGCTCTGTATTACGCTACTCAGGGCTACAGGCAGGATGCCGCCGAAATAATGAAGTCGGCGATATTTGATTATGCAGGCTCGCGCATGGTCATCGTGAAGGATATCGAGTTTTACTCTTTTTGCGAGCATCATATCCTGCCTTTCTTCGGGAAAGTTTCTGTCGGCTACATTCCCGATGGAGAGATGGTGGGGCTTTCCAAGCTTGCGCGTGTCGTCAACGTCCACGCCCGCAGGCTTCAGGTTCAGGAGCGACTTACAGCCGAGATATGTGCCACAGTGGATTCATCGTTGAAAAACAAGGGAGTCATCGTGGCTTGCAACGCGCAGCATCTGTGCATGAAGATGCGCGGTGTCGAAAAGCAGGAGTCAAGCACGACTTCTATTGAATATACCGGACAATTTGCCGATAATCCCGCTCTGCGCGAGGAGTTTTTCCGTCTGCTCACTAATGTGAGATGATTTCTTTGGGTATTTGTGCCTTATTTCTGACTAATTTGTTGTAACTTTGCAAAAATTTTTTAAGTACGACAAATCCAGTCATTGAAATGAAAAAGAAATTTAACGAGTACGATAAATTCAATCTTTCCCAGATAAACCGGGAGGTGCTTCAGCGCTGGAACGCTGACAACCTTTTTGAGCAGAGCATGAAGGTGCGCGAGGGCGCTCCGTCATTCGTGTTTTATGAGGGTCCCCCTTCGGCAAACGGTATGCCGGGCATCCATCATGTGATGGCTCGTACGATTAAGGACATATTCTGCCGTTACAAGACGATGAAAGGTTTTCATGTCAAGCGTAAGGCGGGATGGGACACCCACGGACTTCCCGTGGAGCTTGGCGTGGAGAAGGCGCTCGGCATTACCAAGGAAGATATCGGAAAGAAAATTTCAGTCGATGACTATAATGCGGCTTGTCGCCGCGAGGTGATGAAGTACACCCGCGAGTGGGAAAACCTTACCAACTCTATGGGCTATTGGGTCGACATGAACGATCCCTATATCACTTACGACAACCGTTATATCGAGTCAGTGTGGTGGCTGCTGAGCCGCCTTCATCAGAAAGGCTATCTGTATAAAGGATATACCATACAGCCTTATTCGCCTGCCGCCGGTACGGGATTGAGTACTCATGAACTTAACCAGCCGGGATGTTACCGCGACGTCAAGGACACTACCGTGACAGCCATGTTTAAGGTCGTGGCTCCTTTCCCCGAGATGGAAGGATGGGGTGAGCCTTGCTTCCTTGCTTGGACCACCACCCCCTGGACATTGCCCTCCAACACTGCGTTGTGTGTAGGTCCGAAGTATGAGTATGTAGCAGTGCGCACTTACAATCCTTATACAGCTGAAAAGATTACGGCGATTCTTGCAAAGGATCGTTTGAACGCATATCTTAAACCGGAAGGTGCCGATCTCCCTCTCGATGACTATAAGCCCGGTGACAAGGTTGTGCCTTATCGCATTGTGGCTACATATACCGGCAATGACCTTGTGGGTATGAAATACAAGCAGCTTATGCCATGGGTGAAGCCGTGTGAGAAGCTGACTCCTTCATCGCCCGGTTTTGTCACCGATTATGCGGCTGCTGAACCGGAAAAGGTGTTTGAGGTTGGAAACGACAGATTTGTCGAGCTTGCCGACGAGGCGTTCCGCGTGATTCCGGGTGATTATGTGACCACCGACGATGGTACCGGTATCGTGCATATCGCGCCTACATTCGGTGCCGACGACGCCCGCGTGGCGAAGGCTGCCGGAATCCCCTCTCTGTTCATAATCAACACCAAAGGAGAGACTCGCCCGATGGTCGACCTCACCGGTAAATACTACACTGTCGACGAGTGTGCGCCCGCGTTTGTGAAGGCATGTGTCAATCTGCCTCTCTATGAGCGTCACGCAGGTGATTACGTGAAAAATGCCTACGACCCGAAGTTTAATGCCGATGGTCGATATGACGAGAAGGCTGCTGAAAAGAGCGAGGACCTGAATGTGGTGATTGCGCTCGAGATGAAGCAGGCGGGCGAGGCGTTCAGAATTGAAAAGCATGTCCATAATTATCCCCATTGCTGGCGCACAGACAAGCCGGTGCTGTATTATCCGCTTGACAGCTGGTTTATCCGCACTACTGCCGCCCGTGAAAGCCTGATGGAGAAAAACGAGACTATAAAGTGGAAACCGCAGTCAACCGGTACAGGCCGATTCGGAAAATGGCTTGAGAATCTTCAGGACTGGAATCTGTCGCGTAGCCGTTACTGGGGAACTCCGCTCCCGATATGGCGCACTGACGACGGCAGCGAGGAACTCTGCATCGACAGCGTGGAGACCCTTTATAATGAGATAGAGAAGTCGGTGGCTGCCGGTGTAATGACATCCAATCCCTATAAGGATAAAGGATTTATCCCCGGCGACTATTCAAAGGCGAATTATGAAAAAATCGACCTTCACCGTCCCTATGTCGATGACATAGTTCTTGTCTCGTCTACAGGTGTTCCTATGCATCGCGAGCTTGACCTGATTGATGTATGGTTTGACTCCGGTGCGATGCCCTATGCTCAGATTCATTATCCTTTTGAAAATAAAGAAGGCCTTGACTCCGGAGAGCTGTATCCCGCCGATTTTATTGCCGAGGGTGTCGATCAGACCCGTGGCTGGTTCTTCACGCTTCATGCGATAGCCGGCATGGTATTTGACTCGGTCGCTTACAAGGCGGTGATTTCCAATGGTCTTGTGCTTGACCGCTTTGGCAATAAGATGTCCAAGCGTCTCGGCAATGCCGTCAATCCCTTTGAGGCTATCGAGGAGTTTGGCTCCGACCCGCTCCGCTGGTACATGATTGCCAACTCTTCTCCGTGGGATAACCTGAAATATGACCCGGAAGGCGTTAAGGAGACTTCCCGCAAGCTCTTCGCTACGCTTTACAATACATACTCATTCTTTGCGCTTTATGCCAATGTCGACGGCTTTGACAACTCAGAGCCTCAGGTGCCGTTGAATGAGCGTCCCGAGATTGACCGATGGATACTCTCCCTCCTTAACACTCTCATACGCGAGGTCGAAGAGTCGCTTGACGACTATGAGCCTACCAAGGCGGCGCGTGCCATAAATGATTTTGTAAATGACAATCTCAGCAACTGGTATGTGCGTCTTAACCGCAAGCGTTTCTGGGGCGGGGAGATGGACAAGGACAAGCTTGCCGCTTATCAGACACTCTATACTTGTCTTGAGACTGTCGCTCTTCTTATGGCGCCTGTTTCGCCTTTCTTTGCCGACCGCCTGTACACTGATTTGCGCTCGGCGACCGTGGGCGACACTACTTCCGTCCATCTTGCACTTTTCCCTGTCGCCGGAGATAGCGACAAGGAGCTTGAGGAGCGCATGAAACTCGCACAGGACATCACCTCGATGGTGCTCGCGCTGCGCCGCAAGGTTAACATTAAGGTGCGACAGCCGTTGGGCACCCTTATGATACCCGTCCTCGATGACCGCCAGAAAGCTATGGTAGAGTCAATGGCCGACCTTATACTTGGCGAGGTAAATGTCAAGGCTATCAAGTTTGTCGGCAATGACGAGGGTGTGCTTGTGAAGCGTGTGAAACCCGACTTCAAGAAGCTTGGACCGAAGTATGGCAAGATTATGAAAGCGCTTGCCGCAAAGGTTGCCGCTATGGAGCAGGCTGACATCCTGAAGCTTGAGCGCGACGGAAGCTTTACCTTTGATGTCGATGGTGTTGAGGCTGTTGTCGACCTTGCCGATGTGGAAGTCATCTCTGAAGATATTCCCGGATGGCAGGTGGCTAACGAAGGCAACATCACCGTTGCGCTTGACATAACGATTACCGACGACCTCCGCCGTGAAGGTATCGCGCGTGACATCGTTAACCGTGTCCAGAACATACGTAAGGGCAGGGGCTACGATATTGTCGACAAGATTGAGCTTGTCTTTGAGCCGGGCGCCGCTACCGATGACGCGGTTAAGGCTTATAGCGACTACATAGCCCGTCAGGTGCTTGCAGTCTCTGTTGACGTGGCTCCTCTTGATGCCGCCGACTCTGACGTGGAGGTGCTTGACCTTGACGGCATTGAGCTGAAGACACGTATTAGACTTTCTAATTCTTGACATATAACCTAAATAGTACTGTTATGAGTGAAAAGACACGTTACACTGATGAAGAGCTTCAGGAGTTCAAGGAATTGATACTCCGTAAACTTGATAAGGCACAGCGCGATTACGAGTTGCTGAAAGCTAATGTGACAAATAGTGATGGAAATGATACTGCCGACACTTCTCCTACATTCAAGGTGCTTGAAGAGGGTGCGAGCACTCTCGGCAAGGAAGAGGCGGGTCAGCTTGCACAGCGACAGATGAAGTTTATCCAGCATCTGCAGGCGGCGCTTGTAAGAATTGAAAACAAGACTTACGGTATCTGTCGCCAGACCGGTAAACTCATTCCCCGCGAGAGACTTCTCGCCGTGCCTCACGCCACTTTGAGTGTGGAGGCTAAGGAGAGTGGCAAGAAAAAATAAATACATTTGTCATTGGCGGTCATCCGGCCGCCAAAAACTTATTAACCGAGCAATAAATGAAATTGTCCCGAGGCTGGATTGCCACTATTATAATTATCGGAGTCCTTATTATAGACCAGGCTGTGAAAATATGGGTTAAGACCCACATGTTTCTCGGTCAGGAATTTGTGATAGCTGACTGGTTCAGGATATATTTTATCGAAAACAACGGCATGGCGTTTGGCATGGAGCTGGGAAGCAAATTGTTTCTCTCCCTGTTCCGCATTGTCGCGGTTGGATTGCTCATATATTATATATGCCGCATCAGACGCCGCACTGACATCAAGATGGGTTACATCGTCTGTTGTGCCCTGATTACTGCCGGTGCGGCGGGCAATATAATCGACTCCGTGTTTTATGGTGTGATTTTCAACGACCCTTATCCTCCTGAAGTGGCTGTGATGTTTCCTCCGGAGGGCGGATATGCCCCTGTGTTCTACGGTCGTGTGGTAGACATGCTGTATTTCCCTCTGTTCAGCTTTTATTGGCCTGACTGGGTGCCCTTTGTCGGCGGTGAATATTTCCTCTTTTTCCAGCCGATATTCAATATTGCCGATGCGGCGATTACTGTGGGCATTCTTGTGCTGATTATTTTCTATTCCAAATATCTGTCTATGCCCGGCAAAGAGAGCGCGGACTCTCTTCCGGAAGAGAATAAATGATTATGAGACGTCTCCTTGCCGCCCCGCTGGGCTGTGTCTTGTCGGTCATGTTGTTTTCCGCCTGCGACCGCACACCCGACTATGTTATTAAACCTGATGACATGGCTGCGCTGCTTGTCGACATTCATAAGGGTGAGGGTGTGGTCGATCTGAATACGGCGGCTTACAGGAGTGATTCGGCAAGAAAGGTATTGAAGCAGTCGATTTACATGCGACATGGCGTGACGGCGGAGCAGGTCGACACTTCTCTCGTGTGGTATGGTCATAATATCGAGAAATACATCGAGGTTTATGACAAGGTAATCGATGAGCTGGAAAAGGAGCTGAAGGATGCCGATGTGGCGGCGTCGGGAGAGAAGATTCAGCTTGCCGTAGTCGGTGACTCGGTCGATGCCTGGAATGACACACGCTACAGGAGGTTTGCCTACGGATATCCTGCCGACAATCTGAAATTTTCTTTCCGCCGTGATGAAAACTGGGAGGAGGGTGATGTCTATACGTGGCGCATGTTTGTCGCCAATCGACTTTCTCCGATGAAAGTCACTATCGGAGCTGATTACAATGACGGCACGACTGATTACGTGACTACGACCGTGACATCCGACGGATGGAATGAACTTAAATTGCAGTCTGACACGGCCCGTTCTCTGCGCTATGTATATGGATTCATGGAGATGACTCCAAAAAGAGGGGAGATTGCCTATGTCGACAGCATAACCCTGACGCGCACCCGCTTTAATCCCGATGTCTACAACCGGAGCGGCGTAAAGCATTATTCCAACGGAAAAAAGGAGAAAAATTAGCGGGGTTATGGTAAGGTATCTTGCCCATGCGGTGATTCATGCCGGAAAAGTGTTCCGTCAGTCTATTGTGCAGCTTGATGGCGATGCGGTGACTGTAACGCGCTTTGACGGAGAGATACATTCCACGGTGTTTGTATCGGGTATAATTGTCGTCGTTCCGGAAGAGCGTGTAACTACCGTCAATGTGGATCAGATGAAGCGTATCATGGGGCGCGCCTCGCTTGTAGAGCAGGCTATTAAGCGGGTGGCTCATTATGCCGAAGCGCGCGGTCTCGCTGTTGCTCCCGGCGAGAAGCCCTCTCTTGTGATTCTCCAGCGTTAATTTAGATAGCAGCGGATTATGAGCATAAACGACAACACTGTTGGCAACCGGGTCTTTTTTTCGGTAGTTATGCCTGCCTATAATGCAGAGGCATATATAAGGCAGGCCGTGGAGAGCGTGATTGCCCAGACTTTTACCGATTGGGAGCTTGTCGTTGTCGATGACTGTTCGGCCGACTCCACGCCGGATATTGTTGAAGAGCTTGCTCTCATGGATGCCCGTATAAAATTGAGTCGGCTTGACAGGAATAGCGGTAATGCCTATAAGCCGAGAATGAGGGCGATTTTGTCATCTGAAGGTCGATATGTCGTTACTCTTGATGCCGATGATTATCTTGAAGCGGATTTTCTTGAGAAGATGCACTGTCGCATTTCTGAGACCGGTGCTGATGCCGTCTTTTGTCATCTTGATTTTGGCGACAGGGTGTTGCCTCATGAGAGTGTGGATACATCGGCTATATACGCCGGGCGTGATTTGCCGTGTCTCACTCTGTGTGGGTGGAAAATTGCGCCTAACGGTGCGGTGAAGCGTGAATTGTATCTCCGTGCCTTTGAAGATTCGCGCTTTGGCTTGACCGGAATGAATGCCGATGAACTGTTGTCGCGAGAGCTGATGATTATGGCTGATAAGGTGACATTCTGTGACGCTGTGTATCATTACAGGTATGTAGGCGATTCAGTTTCTAAAAAGGTGTCATTTCATAAATTTGAGATGCTGCTGACTGACGTCGCCTTGAAGCGCCTCATATATGACTGTTACCCTGCCGGTAGTGAAGAGCGGTCATTGGTGGAGCTGCATCTTTTTTGTGATATTGCAGGCTTGATGACATTCTGGACTATGCACGCCGGGGAGCTTGCGCCTCATTATGACCATATATACAGGATGATGACTGAGGCCCGTGAGGCAGTCGATTGGAAAAGTATACATGATAAGGTGTCGCGTGCCAAGTATTGGCTGCTCCGCGCGGGTGTGACGCCCTATCGTTTTGTTTCATTGGTTAATGGCTGGATTAAAGGAAGAAAATAGTTACAGGAATATTCTGAAAGGCACTTCTGTGTTTGGCGGGGTGCAGGTGTTTCAGATTCTTCTCGCTTTGGTGAGAGGTAAGTTTGTTGCGTTGCTTCTCGGGCCTGCCGGTATGGGTGTCGCCTCGCTTTATACGACAGCGGCTAATACTTTACAGCAGTTTGCGTCGCTCGGGTTGAATCTTGCGATAGTTAAAGAGGTTGCCGCCGGAAAAGATGACCGTTCGCGGCTTTCTGTGATATTTGCCGTAGCGCGTCGTCTTATTCTTGTCAGCGGTCTGACTGGTGCGGTTGTGTGTCTGTTGCTGTCTCCGCTCCTTAGCCGCTGGACATTTGGTGACTCGTCTCATACATTCGGCTTCATACTGCTTTCGGTTATGGTGTTTTTTGCCATCGCCTCGGCGGGGGAGATGTCGCTTTTGCAGGGATTGCATGTGGTTAAGCGCCTTTCCAAGGCGTCAATTGTGGGCGGTGTTACGGGGCTTTTTGTCGGGGTGCCTCTTTATTACTTTTGGGGAACTTCGGGAATCGTCCCGGCAATGATAGCGCTGTCGTTTACTATGTTTGTCTTTTATTACCGCTCGGTAAAGAAGAGTGTCGACATTGATAGAGTGAGGTTTGTGTGGCGTGAACACCGTCCCCTTGTCACCCGTCTGGTGGGCCTGGGTGTGGTCTTGATGGTAAGCTCTCTGATAGGAACCTTCACCAACTATCTTATAAATCTCTTTGTGCGTTATTTCGGCTCAGTGGACAGTGTCGGTCTTTATCAGGCTGCTAATTCAGTCACTAATCAGTATGTCGGCGTCGTGTTTACTGCGATGTCGCTTGATTTTTTCCCGAGACTTACGGCGATTGCGTCTGACAACGTGAAGATGCGCGAGGTTGTCAATCGCCAGACCGAGGTCGTGAGTCTGTTGCTTACGCCTCTTGTCGTAGGGTTGATTCTTACGGCGCCGGTTATTATACGTCTGCTGCTCACCGGGTCTTTTATGGAGATTATGCCGCTTATGCGCTGGATGGGATTTGGAATTCTTCTGCGCGGACTCAATTATCCTATGGGCTACATCGCTTTTGCCAAAGATAATAAACGTCTTTTCTTCTGGATGGAAGGCGTGTTTGGCAATCTGCTCAACCTCTTGTTGAGCTGTGCGGGATATTATATGTTCGGACTGATAGGGCTCGGTGTGAGTCTGGTCGTTAGCGCCACAGTGGCATATGTCTTGTATTATGTGATAAACAATCGCATGTATGGCTATGGCTATGACCGTTCGACGCTTGTCAGTGCGCTCTATTCCGTCGGGTGTGGCGGAGCGGCGTTTGCATGCTCGTTTATATCCGATTCGCCGGTGTCTTATTGCTCTATGGGTGCTATATTTGTGGCTGTATGCGTCGTGTCTCTGATTAGAATAAAAAAGCTGAGCGGCTTGCATAAAAAGCAGCCTGACATTGATTGACTTTATAGGCTTTCTCCTGAAGGCTTCATGAAAATTGGTTATTGTTTATGAATGTAAAAAAGATAAAGGGCTATGCGCTCGGTTTTATAGCTGCGGCTACCTATGGATTGAATCCGCTGTTTGCGTTGCCGTTGATGGATGACGGCATGGACACGTCGTCAATTTTGTTTTTCCGTTATCTCCTTGCTTTGCCGGTCATGGCTGCGATGATAGTCGTGAGAGGAAAGTCATTCAAGGTCTCGTGCAGGCAGCTGGGATTGCTTGCAGTGTTCGGGTTGCTTGTCGGGCTGTCATCGGTGACGCTGTTTGAGTCCTACCGCTATATGGATGCGGGGATTGCCTCGACACTGCTCTTTGTCTATCCGCTTATGGTGGCTCTGATTATGGCGGCTATGTTTCATGAACGTGTCACTCCGGTCACTGTCTTGTGCCTCGCCACGGCACTTGTCGGCATCGGGCTGCTCTACAAGGGGGAGGATGGTGCGGTACTCAGTGTGACCGGCACCCTGCTTGTGATGCTCTCTGCTTTGTCTTATGCCATTTATATCGTCGGAGTCAACAAATCGCAACTTTCAAGGGTGCCTACATTGACTGTGACTTTTTATGTGCTGCTGTTTGGATTGCTGATATTTGTAGGCGACATTGTGTTGAAGCAGCATGTCACCATTCCGGCAGGGTTGGCTCAATGGGGACGTGTCGGCGCTTTGGCATTGCTCCCTACTGCGGTATCATTCCTGTGTACCACGCTCGCCATTACCTATATCGGGTCGACGCCTACGGCTATACTCGGTGCAATGGAGCCGCTTACGGCTGTGGTGGTAGGTGTGGTCGTGTTCCATGAGACACTAACACCCCGTATCTTAGCCGGGCTGATATTGATTATCATAGCGGTGTCGCTCGTTGTTGTCGGCGGTAAAATCTCTGTTCATCTTACTGCGATAAGGCGTCTGTTCCCGCGCCACCGCCGTTGACGCTGTTGCATGCCGGAAAAATGGAAACCCCATATGGCGTATCTTCGTAAACGCGCCATATGGGGATTGTTTTTGTCGCTTGTAGCAAATTGGCAGTATTACTGCTTTGATGCTTCAAGAGATGCCTTGCGGAACTCTTTCATAAGCTTCTCAAGTTCGAGAGATGCTTTACGGGCACGAGTACCGGCAGCCTTGTTGCCATTTTCAATCTGGAGAGCTGAGTCGGTCAAGAAAGCATTGTAGCTTTCTTTGATTTTTTCTACGATTTCTTTCATTGTGATAATTTTAGTTTCTAAGTTCTACACAAAGGTAATACAAAAAATCACATTTAAGCTTTTTTTTGATTATAATGTGCCGTCAAATTCAAAAAATCACAGATTTGGACGCACTCGGCAGGAATATGGGGTGGTGGAAATAAAAAAGGAGATGCTAAAAAGCATCTCCTTCTAAGGGTGAGGTGTGGGGGTCGAACCCACGACCTTCGGAACCACAATCCGACGCTCTAACCAACTGAGCTAATCTCACCATTTTGATGGTGCAAAGGTAGCACTAATTTTTAAATGCACCAAATGTTTTGTGAAAAAATATTTCGATTGGTGTAATTTTTTTTGTGGGAATTTCTGTCGTGTCGCGTGTCACCCCTATGTTGTGACGGTTAAATATCGACTCCGCCGATTGTTCAAAAGCCTTACAATGAGCGTTCCACGCTGATTCATCACACTTTTCGACGGGCACGAGGCGGAAGTTTTTGCCTCCTGTAGGCGGCACGGTAAAAATAAGACGATAAGATGCTGCAGCGACCGACGCTTTTCCGTCAGGGTCGCGCGCAAGATCGACTTTTATCATGGCGCCTCCGCGGGTGTCGCGGGTCTTCATGTTGGAGATGAAGTTGCCGAGCGAATAAACGACAAGCACTTTTCTTCCGTCGGCTTTGTGACGCATTTCCATCGGCTGAATCACGTGGGGATGACCGCCCATGATGATGTCGGCATCAGCTTCGGAAAGGAAGTCGGCGAGGGCTTTCTGCTGCTTTGATGGAAGCAGGTCATACTCGATGCCCCAGTGAATACACACGGTGACAATCTCCGCGCCGAGTCTCCGCGCCCGTTCGATGTCGCTTTTCATAAGGTAACGGTCGATGTAGTCGACCACAGCCGGTGAGCGAAGTTCTATACCGTTGGTGCCATAGGTGTAATTGAGAAAAGCTACTTTGAACCCGTTTATGTCGCGTATGAGCGGTATGACCGAATCGCGTTCGGCACGATTGCGGTAAGTCCCGATATGATCAACATTGGCTTTATCAAGCCTGTCGAGTGTCCTGACAAGGCCTTTGTCGCGCTTGTCAAGGGTGTGGTTGTTTGCCGTAAGCATCAGGTCAAATCCTGCATCCTTGAGAGCATCGAGATAGGAGTCGGGGGCGCTGAAACAGGGATAGCCGGTGTAAGGTGCTCCACCGAGCGGTGTCTCAAGGTTGACCACGGCGTAATCGGCTGCGTCGATATATGGGGCTACAGCCTCAAAACATTCGGAGTAGTCATAGACGCCGTCGCCGGCTCGCTTGGCGGCGTCAATCTGTGCCTGATGCTGCATTGCGTCACCTGCAAAAACAATAGACGCTCCGTCGCTGCATGAAAACAGCGACGAGAGCGTGAATAGCATTATGGCAAAAAGCTGCATGGTGCGCTTTATTTACCGTAGATGGCACCCTGTCCGGCAAGAAGGGTGTTCTTCATCAGCGAGCAGATGGTCATGGGTCCTACGCCACCCGGAACCGGGGTGATGTAGGAACACAGCGGTGCCACATTGTCGAAGTCCACGTCGCCGCGCAAGCGGAATCCGCTTTTGCGTGACGCGTCGGGCACGCGGGTTGTGCCTACGTCTATTATTGCCGCACCTGGCTTCACCATGTCGGCTGTGACAAATCCGGGCTTGCCGAGAGCCGCGATTATAATGTCGGCCTCGCGGCATATCTCCTTGATGTTTTCGGTTGCGCTGTGACACACGGTCACTGTCGCGTCACCGGGCTGATGCTTCTGCATCATGAGTGTGGCGACAGGCTTGCCTACGATGTTGCTTCTGCCGAGCACTACGCAGCGCTTTCCTTTGGTCGGGATATTGTAGCGGGCTATAAGCTCCATGATGCCGGCGGGCGTGGCGGAGAGATAGCAGGGAAGACCGATTGACATGCGTCCAACATTTATTGGATGAAATCCGTCCACATCCTTGCGGTAGTCTATCGCTTCGATGATTTTCTGCTCTGAGATGTGGCGGGGCAGGGGAAGCTGCACGATGAATCCGTCGACATCGGCGTCACGGTTGAGCGAGTCGATTGCCTCAAGCAGTTTTTCTTCTGTCACGTCATCTTCAAAGCGGATGAGGGTGGACTTGAAGCCACACTGCTCGCATGCGCGCACCTTGTGTGCCACGTAGGTCTCGCTTCCTCCGTCGTGACCCACGAGTATCGCGGCGAGGTGGGGGCGTTTCTTTCCCTCGGCAACCATCTTTTCTACGGTCGCGCCTATTTCTTCCTTAATCTGATCGGCTACTTTCTTTCCGTCAATAAGTGTCATTGTCATGATTTTTAGAAGTTGATATAAGTACAAATAGCGCACCGGCACTTTACGACCGATGCGCTTTTTATGAGTTTGCAGTCTCCGATGTTATTACTTGTGGGCGATAGAATCGCTTACAGTAAGACGAGCGCGACCCTTAGCGCGACGGCGTGCAAGCACTTTACGACCGTCGGGGGTAGACATGCGTTCACGGAATCCATGCTTATTTACTCTTTTTCTGTTAGAGGGCTGAAACGTTCTTTTCATCGTTGTATAATGTTTTGTTTTGTTGTCAAAGCGTATAAAGCGAGTGCAAAATTACATAAAACATTTTATTCATGCAACTCCGCGTGGCTTTTTTGTGAAAAAAAGTGGTTTTGTCTCATTTTGTCTCATTTTTATCTCACTGCAACCTTATAAGGCTCACCGTCGATGATGACAATGTAGATGCCCGGCTGTAGACCGCTTGTCTCTGCCGATGCTCCTGCGAGCGAGTAGACACGCAGGTCGGTATAGTCGCCTTCGACTATTATCTCGCCGTTACCGCCCTTTACGGTCACGTTGCCGTTAATGTCGCTGACAGTCCCGTCGATGCCTGAGATGTCAAGAGTGCCGTAGATGGCAAATGCTCCCGGAGCAAGTGTCACGTCGCTACCCGCAAGAGAGGGGGTGGTGGCGTGGCTTGCCAGAATCAGATGATAATTGTCGGCGGCATTTTTGAACGGCACGGTAACTGTCATCTCCGCTGTCACTTCGGGATTGACGATGCAATACATCTCCCTGCTGCTGTCGCTGACGGTGATGGTGAAACCGTTGCCCCACTTTGACGAACTCTGAGAGTTGCACTTCATTGTCACCGACGCATCATTGCCAAACAGGGTGGGGTAACTGTTGCGCAGGCTGTTGAGATGCACGTATGTGGCATAAAGTCCGGCACGGTCGGGGTCGTCAAGATAGCTCCACACCACTTTCTTGGGGTCGGTATTGTTTTCTCCGGTCGGATTGCCTGCCGCATTTGTCTTCTTGGTCGACTCGTCGGCGCCCAGTTCCTGGAACTGCCATATCATGTGGGAGCCGGGGGTCATAAGCATCATGGCGGCTACCGAACCGAGACGGCGCATGGCAACGCCTGTGTCGCCCTTCACGCCTGCCGCTCCCCACTTGCTGATTTTAAACGCCATGCGCTCCTCGTCATGGCTCTCGGCGTAAGATACGGTCGAGCCTTTTGTGCGGCTGTCGTTAACGGCATAGAAACGGTTGAGCTGGCAGCCCTCTGGCCATCCCATGGCAAACTGGCATGACGCGTTGTTGACGTTTGCCCAGTTCAATTCGCCGTCGGCAGCCATCTCGTTTTCTTCCTTTGCTCCGGCAAGATTCTCATTTATGAAATATGCGTCGGGCTTCACCTCCTTCATGGCGGCGTGCAGCTCAGCCATACGTGCCACGCGTGATGCGTTGTAGGCATTGGTCTTCGCCTCTGTCACACCGGTGAATTTATTGGTGGATGCATTGTAGGTAGCGCCGTAGCTGTCATTGTCGCCAAGACCCTTAACGAGGTCAAAGCGGAATCCATCGACATTGTATGCCTCAAGCCAGTAGCGGAGCACATCCTTGAACTGCTGCTGTACAAGCGGATTTTCCTGTTTCCAGTCGTTGAGCACGCTGTAAGAGTGGGGCGCTCCGGCGTTATAGAACGGATTTTTAGAAGGCGAATACATTTTATACCAGGGGTGGAGTCCGTCGGTCTGGTTGAACACTACGTCAAGGATGACTGCAATCCCTCGCTCATGGGCGGCGTCTACAAGGCGACGGTAGTCGTCGGGCGTGCCGTATGCCTTGTCGGGCGCGAAATAGAAATTAGGATTGTAGCCCCATGAATTATTGCCGCTGAACTCCATTATCGGAAGAAGCTCGATGGCGTTTATGCCGAGATTTTTCAGATAATCGAGCTTTTCAATCACGCCGGCTACTGTTCCGTTGCCTTTTGCCTTCCCCTCTGTTCCGGTGAAGTCGCGTATAAGCAGCTCATAGATTACGAGGCGGTCTTTGTCGACGCCTTTGAAGTCCTTGACTTTCCAGTCATAATTGTCGGCGCCTGAGTTATAGACTGCCACAGGCACGTTGCCGGTGACATGTCCCGACGGATAAGCCGGCATGTCAGGATATACGCTTGACGAGATATACTTGTCATTTGACGGGTCAAGCACGAGGCGTGCATAGGGATCGCCTACTTTGGTCGATGAATCGACTATATAATAATATATGTAGTCTGTGTTCTCTTTAAGTCCGCTTACGCTCCACCAGAAGTAGCGGTTGCCTTCATAGTCCTGGTAATATGTATCGGCCGATGGGATGTATTCATTCCATGAGCCCGCTATGTTGGCTTTCTCTTTGCCGGGGGCGGCGAGACAGAAATAAGTGACGCCGTCGTCACCGCGTGTGGCACCCATCCGGGGTGTGCCGCCGGGATACTCCTTTGCCACGGGCGCGTTGGGTCTCACATAGATGAGCGTTGACTCTGCCGACTTGTTTCCGGCGACAGCCTTTGCTTTGATCGCGGTTGTGCCCATCTCTTCTACGGTGTACTCGTAGCTGAGATTGTCGGTCGACTTGGCTGATGTCAGCTCGCGGTCGTTGGCATACAGATATATGTCGGCTGCCGAGGTTGTGTTGACGGTAAACTCAATCTTTGTGGGTGACTGAATCACTCCCGGCTCTACCGATGCAGTGAAGGCAATCGACAGCTCGTCGGCGGGATATACGTTGACAAATATGTCGCCTCCCGATGCGGTCTTTCCCTCTTTTGAGCCGGTGGCATTACGGAACACAAAGGCAAGACGCTCGACTGTCTCGCCCTCCTTTATGCCATAGTACGAGTCGATGGAGGGGATTGTGAGAGACCAGGTGTCGGGCGACACGTAGGTCATCTTGTATTTGTCCTGGTTTACTGTCCACGAGGGGGCATACATCCACTCGTCGGAACCTTTGAGTATCACACCCGTGTGGGCATATACGGCATCACTTGCAGTGAGTCCGGCAAGCCCTTTGTTGCCGCTGTCGGCATGGAATGTGATTACGATGTCGCGGCTGTCTTCCTGTACTACAGCCGGAGATGTCGTGACGACCTGCGCGTTGGCGGCGACGACGACACATGCCAGAAGCATGATGAATGAATAGAATCTTGTCATATGATTTCGCTATGGTTGCTGTTTAATCAACTATCAATTTGCAAAGATGCATAATTTATTGTCAAAAATGAAGAGAGTCAGGTGTGTTTTACAACATAAAAAGGCAAGGGACAAAATAAATCTGCCCCTTGCCGTTTCATGACTTATTATTCTGTCAGAGCATGCTTATAGAGCGCTTGATAAAGCTGCTCAGATCCTGACCTTTCAGCAGTCCGTTGCCGAGAAGAGCGAGGTCGATAAGCTGTCTTACCTTGTCCTGACCGGCGGCGTAGTCGCTGATTACCTTAGTCTCTTCGGCACGAAGCTTGTTTACTTCGCCCTCGAGGTCAGAGGTCTTCTTGGTGTCGTCGTCACTCAGCTTGCCGTCTTTTGCCGCATCGCGTATTGCTGTGATTTCAGCATTTTTCTTTTCAATGTCGGCCGACAGGGGTGCTACAGTGGCTCCCACTGCCTTTTCCGCGTTGTCGCGTATCTCCTTGACGAGAGTGTGTTCTGTATTTACAATCAGATTGTAGCTGTCGGGCATCTCGCCATAGAAAGCCATGCCGGGCTGCATTGCCGCCATGTCCTTCATGCGTCGCATATACTCGTTCTGGGTGATGACAAGCGGGGCGGCGTCGGCTGCAAGTGCTTCAAACGATACGAGGAATTCAGCTTTCTCTACGTGAGGAATCTGCGATTTGAACAGGGTGGTGAGGATGTTGCGCTGTTCAGGGGTGAGGTCGGCTGTCTTTTTGTCATCTTTGCGGATGAGGTTGTCGATGACATCAGAGTCGACACGCACGAAATGAGACTTCTCCAGCTTCTGTTCGAGCAGCCCTATGAAGTGGCTGTCAAGCTGTCCGTCCATTACAAGCACGCTGTAGCCCTTGTCGGTTGCCGCGTTTATGTAATTGTATTGTGCGACGGGGTCGGTTGTGTAGAGATACACGATGTTGCCGTCTTTGTCGGTCTGTGCCGCTTCGATAAGCGCCTTGTACTCGTCAAGCGTGTAATACTTGCCGTCGGTGTCCTTGACAAGCACAAATTTCATGGCGCGTTCTGCAAATTTCTCATCGGTCAACATTCCATATTCGATGAAAAGCTTGATGTCGTCCCACTTCTTCTCATAGTCATCGCGGTTATTCTTGAATATCTCTTCAAGGCGGTCGGCTACTTTTCGGGTGATGTAGGTCGATATTTTTTTGACGGCGCTGTCACTCTGGAGGTAGGAGCGCGACACGTTAAGCGGTATGTCGGGCGAGTCGATTACGCCCTGCATAAGCATCATGAATTCCGGCACCACGCCCTCTACAGAGTCGGTCACAAACACCTGATTGCAGTAAAGCTGGATGCGGTTGCGGGTGACGTCTATATTGTTTTTGATTTTCGGGAAATACAGTATGCCTGTCAGGGTGAACGGGTAGTCCACGTTGAGGTGGATCCAGAAGAGAGGGTCTTCATGTCCGGGGTAAAGCTCGTGGTAGAAATTGCGGTAGTCGTCGTCGGTAAGGTCGGCGGGCTTCTTTGTCCATGCCGGCTCGGTGTTGTTGATTACACGATCCTTGTCGGTGTCGACATACTTGCCGTCTTTCCACTCCTGCTCCTTGCCTGAAACCACAGGTACCGGCAGGAATCGGCAATATTTCTTCAGAAGTGTGTCAATGCGCGCCTGTTCAAGAAACTCCTTGTTATCATCGTCGATATACAGCACGATGTCAGTTCCGCGTTCAGTCTTGTCTATGGGTGACATCTCATATTCGGGAGAACCGTCACATGACCAGCACACGGCTTCTGCGCCTTCCTTATAGGAAAGGGTCCGTATCTCGACTTTCTTCGCTACCATGAAGGCTGAGTAAAAGCCGAGACCGAAATGGCCGATTATGTTTTCAGCCTTGTCCTTATATTTGGCGAGAAATTCCTCTGCGCCTGAAAATGCAATCTGGTTTATATATTTGTCAATATCCTCGGCTGTCATGCCTATGCCGTGGTCGCTGACAGTAAGGTTGCCAGCTTCCTTGTCGACGGTGACTTTTACGTTCATCTCGCCGAGCTCGCCCTTGTATTCACCAAATGATGAAAGGGTCTTGAGCTTGCTGGTGGCGTCAATGGCGTTGCTCACCAGCTCGCGAAGGAAAATCTCGTGGTCGCTGTAAAGAAATTTCTTGATTACGGGGAATATGTTTTCAGTCGTTACCCCGATTGTTCCTTTTTGTGTACTCATAATAAATATATGTGTAAATTTAAATAGTTTCTTTCAGTAATAACATATAGCAAAATAAATGCCATTGTCGCGCAGTGTCATTTATCTGTAATTAATGTTAAATTCAGTGACAAATTTACTTGACAGTGTAAATTCTGTCATGTAGTTTGAAAAATGTATTATCTTTGTTGTATAATCTTATAAATTTAATATGAAAAAGCTAACTGTTTTATTTCTTCTACTACTGCTATGTGCCGCCGGCTCGTTTGCTCAGGACAGGGGCGACGGATTGATGAAGCAGGCTAAAAGCGCGCTTGAGGCAAAGGAATATGTCAAGGCTCGCTATAATTTCCTGCAATCTTACAATGCTTATGCTACGGCAAAGAAATATGCCGAGGCTACCGAGGCGGGTGTGAATGTTGCGAAACTGTATCATCGTGAGAATTATTATAAGGAGGCGTTTGACATGCTCAACAAGGTCGACATGGTTGTAGGGCAGGGTGAGCTGGAGTCGGGACGTCAGATGCCCGAGCTTCACTACCAGACCGCAAAGGAGCGCATGAACATGTATGTCAAGCTGAAAAATCCAGCCAAGTCAAAGGAATATCTTAACCGTATGGAGGAATTTGCTAAAAACTCCAAAGGCTCTCTTGACGATGATCTCCTTTATTCACAGGCTAATTACTACTATACATTCGGGCAGAATGCTCTCGGTGACGCTGCGATAAACCGCTTGATTGAGACCTATCAGAAAGGAAAGGACTATGAGAAGGCCGACGAGTGTTACAAGCAGCTTATCGCGACGGCGACCCGCACCAATAATGCACGCCTTGTGGCACGTACCTATGAACGATACAATCACTGGACCGACTCTATACGCGCCCTCACTGCCAAAGATGAGCTTCATGCCATGAAGGCGAAATATGACGACAGTCTGAAGACTATCGAAGAAAAGGACCATTCGATTGCCGTAAAGATAGGCATTATCGTTACGCTCGGCATTTTGCTCGGTGTGCTTGCTGCGGCGCTTGTGTTCGGTTTTATCGTGTTGATGCGCTATATCGCCCTTAACCGCAAGCTCAAGAAAAATATAATGGTTGCCAACGAACATAATTCGTTGAAAACAGAGTTTATCAGAAATATTTCGGCTCAGATGGAGCCAACGCTCTCCACTCTTGACCAGAAGCTTCCTGCCGTCAAGGCTTTGCGGGCTTTCTCTTCCCATATACAGCAGCTTTCCGACCTTGAAAGCTCGCTGTCGGAGCATTATGAGATGCAGGACAATAACGTGCTTGCTTTCTGCGAGAAAGTGGTCGATGATGCAAAGGCAGAAATGAATCCTGATGTAAACATGGTGGTAAACGCTCCTAAGATGAGTGCGCGATTCAATCCTGAGGAAGTCGAGGCTGTCTTGCATCACCTGCTTGTCAATGCGTCGCTTAACACTCCCTCCGGTGGAAAAATCACTCTTGAGTTCAAGAAGCGTGGAGCCCATACTCTTCAGTTTATCGTGACAGATACCGGTTGCGGCATCGATGAAGAACATCGCGAGAAACTTTTCAAACCGTTCTCTGAGGTGCGTGACCTCACTAAGGGCGATGCGCTCGGACTGCCTATCTGCTCGCTGAAGGCGACTAAGATGAACGGTTCGCTCACCCTTGACCGCGACTACACTCACGGAGCGCGTTTCATCCTTGAGATTCACGACAAGTAACCACGGCATTACAACTTCTTTCCACATACATGAGGGTGTATCAAGCTCTTCCGGGTTGATACACCCTCTCTCGTTACCTATGGCGAGTGGAAATCAATAAAATACGCGCGGATTACATCGCGTAGCTGTAGGGGCGACTGGGAGGTCGCCCGCAACACATGCAATGCGGACACGCAATATATCCCCGCAAGGGGATAATCTATGTTTAGCCGTGGGTTGAGCGCAGCGATACCCACGGTAACCGTAACCCCAATGATAATGTTTCCGTAGGAATCATCTAAATGTATACCATGAGGATTCCTGACGGAAACCACGCACGCCGGACACGTTTTCCGTGGGTGTCACTTCGTTCAACCCACGGCTACATGTGAGATCATCCCCACAAGGGGGATGCAACCGTGCTGCGTCCCGTCGCTGTTTTGGGGTTGATGTAGCGCGGGCGAGCTTCCACTCGCCCCTACATTGTGTGTTGTAAATCAGTGAAATAGGGTGCAGCTACATCGCGTAGCTGTAGGGGCGACCGGGAGGTCGCCCGCCGTATATGCATGGCGTGCCATGTCATCCACGCGCAATTTATCCCCACAAGGGGGATGCAACCGTGCTGCGTCCCGTCGCGACATGTCATGTGGCGGCACTTGTGTAATCTTTCTTGTATGCGCAGCGTGGAAATCGGGCTTTTTTATATATCTTTGTGAAGAACTTACTAACCTGATTTATCAATGGAAAAGACATGGCGTTGGTTTGGACCCAATGACAAGATTACGCTTGACATGCTCAGGCAGATTGGTGTGGAGGGTATTGTGACCTCTTTGCATCATATCCCTAACGGGGAAGTGTGGAGCTATGAGGAAATCATGAAGATGAAAAATCTCATAGAGTCCCACGGCATGCGCTGGTCGGTGGTAGAGAGCCTTCCGGTCAGCGAGTCTATAAAATATGGCGGTGCCGACAGTCCGCAGCTTATCGAAAACTACAAGGAGAGTCTTGCCAATCTCGGCAAGGCAGGCGTGAAGACTATATGCTACAACTTCATGCCGGTGCTTGACTGGGCGCGTACCGACCTTGAGTATCCTAACGGCGACGGTACATCCAACCTTTACTTCAACAAAGCGGAGTTTGCTTACTTTGACTGCTGTATTCTGAAGCGTGAGGGCGCCGAGAAGGATTATGACGCGGCTACCATTGCGCGTCTTGAGGAGCTGAAGAAGTCCATGACTCCCGAAGGGGAGCGCCGTCTTGTCGATAATATCATCGTGAAGACACAGGGCTTTGTCAACGGTAATATCTCGGAAGATGACACTACGCCGGTTGACACGTTCCGCGAGCTGCTCAAGCTATATGACGGCATTGACCGCGACAAGCTGAGAGCCAACATGAAGTATTTTCTTGAGGCTATCATGCCGGTGTGTCGCGAGTATGATATCAACATGTGTGTACACCCCGATGATCCCCCGTTGCAGATACTCGGGCTGCCGCGTATCGTCACCTGTGACGAGGATATAGAGTGGTTTCTCAACGCTGTGCCCGACAGCCACAACGGGCTGACTTTCTGCGCCGGGTCGCTGAGTGCGGGAGCCCATAACGATGTGCCTGCGCTGGCAAAGAAATATGCCGACCGCACCCACTTCGTGCATGCCCGTATATGCAACGTGTTGCCCGACGGTGACTTCAAGGAGTCGACCCACCTTGACCCGAGGCTGATTGACGTGATCAATACATTTGAGACCCGTCGTCCGGGAGTGCCGATGCGTGTCGACCACGCTCCGTTGATGCTCGGTGACGACAAGATGGGGTATAATGCGGGTTATTCATTTCATGGCAGGATGCTTGCCCTCGGAATGGTGTCGGGCATCATGGCTGCTGTCAATAATTTAAAATAGTAGGCTTATGAACGAATTGTTTTCAGTAAAAGATAAGGTGGTGGTAATCACCGGCGGCACCGGGGTGCTCGGTGCATGTATAGGAGAATATCTCGCGCTTGAGGGTGCGAAGGTAGTGTTGATGGGGCGCCGACGTGACGAAGGCGACAGGCTTGTCGAGCAGATCAAGGCTAAGGGCGGCGAGGCGATGTTTCTCGTGACCGACGTGATGGATATAGAGGTGGTGCGTGAAAACTGCAATGAAATCATGGCTGCCTATGGACGCGTCGACGCTCTCCTTAACGCAGCCGGCGGTAACATGCCCGGCGCCACGATCGCTCCTTCCGGCACATTCTTTGACGTGAAAGTCAATGAGTTTGAGCGAGTGCTCAATCTGAACCTGACAGGCACGGTGATTCCTACCCAGGTGTTTCTGAAGCCTATGGTTGACGCCGGGCGCGGCTCGATTGTCAATTTCTCGTCGATGGCTGCGTTCCGCCCGATGACGCGAGTGCTCGGCTATGCAGCCGCAAAGGCGGGTATAAGCAACTTCACCGCTTTTCTTGCCAACGAGGTTGCCACCAAGTTCACCTCGTCGATACGCGTCAACGCGATTGCCCCCGGATTTTTCCTAACCAATCAGAACCGTGCGTTGCTCACCAATCCCGACGGCTCGCTCACGGAGCGTGGCGCCGACGTAATTCGTCAGACTCCCTTCAAGCGCTTCGGCAAGCCCGAGGAGCTCTGTGGCACGATACAGTATCTCATAAGCGACGCATCGACATTTGTCACCGGAACTGTGGCTGTGGTCGACGGCGGTTTCAATGCGTTTGCGATGTAAACAATGAGAGAAAAAATGTGTTATACCTATAAAGCGACATATATTATTCAATAATAAAACAATTGACGAAATGAAACCGTTACACATTATTCTATCAGTAGTCGGCGGCGCTATTGCCGGTGCCGCGATCGGACTCCTTCTTGCTCCTGAAAAGGGCGAGGATACACGCAACCAGATTGTGCGCTTTCTTAAAGACAAGGGCATCAGCTTGAAAAAGAGCCAGATGGAAGAGCTTGCCGATGAGATAGCCGAGGAATTAAAGAAGTAAAAACCATCAAAGAGTTACGTTAAATCATGAATAATAGTTTAGGAATTATTTCGGCATTTCTTGGCGGTGCGATAGTAGGCGCCGGTGCCGCTCTTCTTTTTGCTCCTGAAAAGGGTGAGGATCTGCGTAAACGCATCTGCGACCTTCTCCGCAAGCGTGGCATAATATGCACCGAAAGCGATGTCGACGCTCTTGTAGAGCAGCTTACACAGAGTCTTGACGATTGACTTTTAGCAGGCGTCAGGGCTTATTGACATCATATCCGGGACGCGCGATCGGCATAACGACTGTTTTCGCGTCCCGGCTTTTCGATTACGTTTTTAACTATTTAGCAAGTCATGAGTGAACAAAACGATGAACTGCGCAGGACTCTTGCCAATGCGAAGGAGTGGGGTAAGCTGTATCTGGAAAATCTGAAATTACTTTCAATAGAAAAGACCACCGTGCTACTTTCCCACGGTGCAATGGCGGCGTTGCTGCTCCTTTTAGGTGTGTGCGCGTTTTTCTTTATCTCGATAGCGCTTGTGCTGCTTCTTGCCCAGGTGCTCCCCGAGATGTGGTGCTTCCTTATCATGGGAGGCGTGTATCTGCTTATAGCTGCGATTGCGATGATATTCCGCAGGTCATTGTTTATCGACCCTATCGCACGGTTTCTGTCAAGGCTGTTTCTTGACCCGCTCCCTCATCAAAACAATAACAATAACAAAAAAGCCGAATAGTTATGGAAAGCAAGGTGCCATCACAATTGCCTGTCGACGGATTGAAAAAATGGTCGGGCTACACGCTTGACGATCTCCGCTATCAGCGTGCGGTCAATCATGTGAAAATGGAGGTCAAGCGCGAAAAGCTTACTTCAGCCGCACATCAGATTATGACACGCCAGCAGTCGGGCTTCGCCGGAGGGATGATGAAAAAGGTGTTTACCGGATTTACCATCGTCGACTATGCCCTTCTTGCATTTCAGGCGACTAAACAGATACGCAAGATTTACCGCGTGTTCAAGCGATAGGCGGTAAGTCTTGACGTAGGGAAAAAGTAAACAGTTGATTTATAGGAATGAGACTTATTAGAACAGCCGCTGTATGGGCGGCATTTTTGCTATGTATGTGTGCCGTCGGCAATGCTCAGGAACTTACCTGGAGCGTCGACTTCAGCTCTGTGTTTGACAACCGTGAGGGCGACCGTAAGATTACCGACCCCAAGACTTACTTTTTTACTGTGCTCGCCCCTGAAGTGGGCGTGAGGCTTACCAAACATGACCGCATAGCCGGTGGAGTGGTGTGGACACAGCATCTTACCAATGACTGGGACGACGGACGCCTGAATCCTACAATCTATTATCGTCATGAAAGCAAGCGGTGGAGCTTTTCAATGGGACTGTTTCCGCGCCGGCAGTTGCGCCGTGAGCTTCCGGGCTTTCTCTGGAGCGACTCGTTGAGCTATTTCCAGCACAATATACGCGGAGCGCTTGTCCAGTATAATCTTCGCCACGGATGGCTTGAGGCCTACATTGACTGGAGAGGCATGCAGAGCGATGTGCGCAGAGAGGCGTTTAACATCGTGTTTCACGGCGAGGGCGCTCCCGGAGGAGGACTGCTGCTTGTGGGCGGTAACGCGATGATGAATCACTACGCGCTTCAGAAAAATGCCCCTGCCGACCAGCATATCGTCGATAATTTCCTGCTCAATCCTTATGTAGGGCTTGACCTCTGTCGCGTCACTCCGCTCGACAGGCTTGAGCTGCGTGTCGGTGGATTGCTCACGGTAGAGCGTAACCGGGCAAATGATGACGGGTGGAAAACACCTGGCGGCGGATGGTTTGAGCTGCTCGGCGAGTGGCGCTGGCTTGGCTTGAAAAACTCGTTTTACATGGGCGACAGGCTGTTGCCGTCATATGCGGAATTTGGCGCGGGGCTATATCCCGGCGAACCGTTTTATCAGACCTCGTTTTATAACCGCACCGACGTTTATGCGCGGTTGCTCCACAACAGATATGTCGACCTGCAGGCTTCGCTTGACTTCAATGTAGCCAAAGGCAGCTTTATATTTTATCAGCGCCTGCAGCTGCGGGTCTACTTTGACTCGTTTAATACCCGTTTTGGCAAGAAGTCAAAGAAGAAGATAAGGCTATAGTTTTTCGGCAAGATACCTGCCGGTGTAGCTTTCTGCTACAGCAGCTACCTGCTCGGGAGTGCCTTCGGCCACGATGTTGCCTCCCTCGGCGCCTCCTTCGGGACCTATGTCTATTATGTGGTCGGCACATTTTATCACGTCCATGTTGTGCTCGATGATTATCACCGTGTGACCGAGGGCTATGAGCCTGTTGAAGGAGTCCATCAGCGTGTTGATGTCGTGAAAATGCAATCCGGTGGTCGGCTCGTCAAATATGAACATTGTAGGCTCCGGCTTTTCAAGCGAAAGGAAGTAGGCGAGCTTGACGCGCTGGTTTTCTCCGCCGGAAAGGGTTGACGACGACTGTCCGAGTTTGATATAGCCGAGTCCTACATCCTGCAGCGGCTTCAGGCGCCTCACAATCTTTTTCGGCAGCGACTCGCCGCTCTCGCCAAAAAATTCGATAGCCTGGTTGACGGTCATGTTGAGCACGTCGTTGATATTTTTGTCGCGGTACTTGATTTCAAGCACCTCTTTTTTGTATCGTTCTCCATGACATGCCTCGCAGGGAATCACTATGTCAGCCATAAACTGCATCTCTATTGTTATCGTGCCTTCTCCCTTGCACTCTTCACAGCGTCCTCCCTCGGAGTTGAAGGAGAAATAGCCGGGGGCAAATCCCATCTGCTTTGCCGACTGCTGCTCGGCAAAGAGGCGGCGTATCTCGTCAAATGCCTTCAGATAGGTCGCGGCGTTGCTTCGCGACGACTTGCCGATAGGGTTCTGGTCGACAAATTCGATTGCCGATATGCGCTGCAGGTCGCCTCGCAGGGCTTTGTGAAGACCGGGGGAGTCGCCGGGATTTCCAAGATGACGCACCATCGCACGATACAGGATGTCGCGCACGAGAGTGGATTTTCCTGAACCGCTCACTCCCGTCACCACAGTCATCACGCCGAGCGGAAACTTTACATCGATGTCTTTCAGATTGTGTTGGCGCGCGCCGACCACCTCGATGTAATCGCGCCACTGCCTGCGGCGTTTCGGCAACGGTATTGACATCTCGCCGTTGAGATATTTTACCGTGTAGGAGTCAGTCGCTTTTTGGAGATTTGCCACGTCGCCCTGATAGATTATCTCGCCGCCGTGGCGTCCGGCTTCGGGCCCCACGTCTATTATATAGTCGGAGGCGCGCATTATCTCTTCGTCATGCTCCACGACCACGACAGTATTGCCGATTTTCTGGAGCTTTCTCAAAACTCCTATCAGGCGGTCGGTGTCGCGTGAATGAAGTCCTATGCTCGGCTCGTCAAGTATGTAAAGCGAGCCGACGAGGCTGCTTCCGAGCGATGTGGCAAGATTGATGCGCTGGCTTTCACCTCCTGAAAGAGTCGACGACAGGCGGTCGAGGGTAAGATACCCGAGCCCTACATCACAGAGAAATCCGATGCGGTTGTTGATTTCGACAAGCAGCCGTGACGCGATTTTGGTATCGGAGTCACCGAGTTCAAGTCGCTTGAACCATTCCCTCAGGTCGCTGACCGGCATCCTTACAAGGTCGGAAATGGTCTTGCCGGCGATTTTTACGTAAGAAGCGTCGCGGTTGAGGCGTGAGCCGTGGCACACGGGACACACAGTCTTGCCACGGTAGCGGGCAAGCATCACGCGATACTGTATCTTGTACTGGTTCTCCTCCACCATCTTGAAAAAGCCGTCAATGCCGCGAAACCTTCCGTTGCCGTGCCAGAGCAGGTCAAGCTCGCTTTGCGTGAGGTCGCAGTAGGGGCGGTGGATAGGAAATCCTGTATGGGGGGCGATATGGATAAGCTCGCGTTTCCATTCGCTCATCTTTTCGCCACGCCAGCACACTACGGCATCCTCATATACCGACAGCGACTTGTCGGGCACTATCAGGTCGGGGTCAAGACCTATTACCTTGCCGAAACCTTCACATTCGGGACATGCACCGTAAGGATTGTTGAAGTTGAACATCAGTTCGCTCGGCTCGCGGAATGTTATGCCGTCGGCTTCAAACCGCTTTGAGAAGTCATGGCGGTGAAGCCCCGACTCGCTCCATGCGAGCAGGCTCATTGTGTCGTGACCTTCAAAAAATGCAGTCTCTATGGAGTCGGCAAGCCTGCTCGCCTCGTCGCCCGAAGTCTCTACGGCAAGTCGGTCGATAAGCAGGTCATAGCCTTCGGCGTCGTCAGGGGTGCCGGGCGCCGACATCAGGTCCTCTATCAAGGTGAACTCTCCGTCCTTTACCACTCGCGAGTAGCCTTCTTTGAGATATATCTCAAGCTGCTGGCGGAAAGTGCGGTTTTCCGGCAGTGAAACCGGAGAGATTACGGCTATGCGCGTGCCTTCGGGATAAGATTGAGCTGTTGCTATCACATCCTCGATTGTATGTTTTTTTACCTGCAGTCCTGACACCGGCGAATAGGTTTTGCCGATACGTCCGAAGAGGAGTCGCATGTAATCGTAGATTTCGGTCGATGTGCCGACGGTGGAGCGCGGGTTGCGGGTGTTTACTTTCTGTTCAATGGCGATTGCCGGCGGAAGTCCTTTGATGAAATCGGCTTCCGGTTTAGCCATTTTCCCGAGAAACTGGCGGGCATAGGCCGACAGACTTTCCACATATCTGCGCTGACCTTCGGCATACAGGGTGTCAAAGGCAAGCGATGATTTTCCCGAGCCTGACAGCCCGGTTATGACCACAAGCTTGTTGCGGGGTATTTCTACTGTAACGTTTTTTAAATTGTTGACGCGTGCGCCTTTGACAAGTATATTGCGTTCTGCCATTTTGGTCGATTGTATTTAACTCGCAAAGTTACTAATTAAATGGCGAAATGCCATAGATTGCGGGCGCTGTTGCTGATGAAAAATATTTAAGCGGGCTTAAATTTCGTTTTTTCGAAGTCAAGAGTTATCTTTGTATGTTGGATAATGTGTCAGTTATGGATTGGAATGACGATTTACAATGTGCCTCCGGTGCAGTGAGAGGCGGTAAAGTGATACTTTATCCCACCGATACCGTGTGGGGAATAGGATGTGACGCCACTGACAGTGACGCCGTAAGGCGGGTATATGCCATAAAACGTCGTTCCGACAGCAAGGCGATGCTGCTTCTTGTGGATTCGGTAGACACGGTGAGGCGCTATTTTCCCGGGCTTACCGATGTTGCGGAGAGGCTGTTGCTTGACGGCGAGCGTCCTACTACCGTGATTCTCTCGGGGGCGACAGGCATAGCGGGAGAACTTATGGCTGCCGACGGCTCGGTAGGAGTGAGAGTGACCCGCGACAGGTATTCATGCGAGCTGTGCCGGAGTGCCGGAGTGCCTTTGGTGTCTACTTCCGCAAATATAAGCGGAGAGCCGGCGGCTCGATACTTTGATGAGATTTCAGCTGAAGTGAAAGAGGCTGTCGACTATATATGCGAGGCGCGACGCGATGACAAGAATCCCGGCACGCCTTCACGCATAGTCAAGCTTAATCCCGATAACTCGATAACTGTGATTCGCCCTTGACACTACATTCACGACATAGAATTTTATATGTTGCCTCCGACTATCTGGCTACCAATGTCGCAGTGGTGGTGTTTAATCTTTTAAGATTTCACATTGACGCGACGACAAGGCAATTCGGGTCGATAGAGGCCTTCATGACCAATACGCCCGTTGTCGTGGAGCAGATTGTGTTTCCCTTTGTGATGCTTGGCGTCTATTGGCTTTCGGGCTATTATAATCATGTGTTTATGAAATCGCGCCTTCAGGAGCTGAGTGTCACGCTGGGCAATGCGCTTTCAGGTGCAATATTGTTTTTCTTCGTAGCGATGATCAACGACCTGCAGCCCGACCGCGGACACACGTATCTGCTTATACTGCTTGTGTTTGGCGTGCTTTTTACTTGTCTTTATACGGTGAGGTACTGTATCACTTCTTCGGCTAAGCGCAAGATTGAGTCGGGATTGTGGGCGCTCAATACTCTTATCGTCGGGACAGGTGACGATGCCGAGGCTTTGCTTAGCCGCCTTCGCCGGCTGCAGCCTGTAATGGGGCTTAACGTAATCGGCTTCGTCTCGGCGGCCGGCAGGCCGGCGGGTAAAATGTCGTTGCCTGTATATGAAATGGATGAGATCGAGCAGGTAAGCGATGCCTTGTCAATCAGTAAATATGTGATTATGCCTCAGCCAGGCGGAGAGGCCGAGACGAGGGATGTGATAAACCGCCTGCTCCCTACCGACAGGGGGGTGCTGATGTCGCCCGACCTTTACCAGATACTTACAACAAGAGTGCGCACGGCAAATATAGCCGGGGAGCCTCTTGTCGATGTGGCTCATGCTCCGATAAGTGATTTTACAATCAACATGAAGCGAGTGATTGATGTGGCGGTGTCGGTAGTGGGGCTGATTGTTTCCGTCCCGGTGATGTGTGTGCTTGGCATCCTGATAAAGATGGATTCCAAAGGACCTGTGATATATAGTCAGACACGTATCGGACGGCATAAGAAGCCGTTCAGGATATATAAGCTGCGCACAATGTACACCGATGCCGAGTCGGGCGGTCCGGCATTGTCGGCTCCCGATGATTCACGCATCACGAAGATAGGGCATGTTTTGAGGAAGTACCGTCTCGACGAGCTTCCGCAATTCTGGAATATTCTGCGCGGGCAGATGTCGCTTGTAGGACCGCGGCCTGAACGCGAATATTATATAAATAAGCTGATGGAGCGCGCTCCTTATTACGCGCTTGTCCAGCAGGTGCGTCCCGGTCTTACATCGTGGGGTATGGTGAAATATGGCTATGCTTCCGATGTCGACGGGATGGTCGAAAGGCTCCGCTACGAGCTTCTTTATCTTGAAAACCTCTCTATTAGAGTTGATATAAAGATTATAATATATACATTCAAGATTGTATTTACCGGAAAGGGAATCTGATGGCTGTAATTCAAAATATAGGACATACTACAAGTAACTGGTTTTTCGCGTTGCTGCAATGGCGCGAAAAGCATATCAAGGAGAAGAATTTTGTACTGATTCTTGCTTTTATAACAGGAATAGTGTGTGGTTTCGCAGCTCTTGTGTTCAAGTGGCTCATACACTTCATATCCAGTTCGCTGTTGCTTAATATCGACATAACGGGTGGTAACTACCTGTATCTGTTGTATCCGCTTGTCGGAATCATTATAGTGAGCTGCTATGTGAGGTATGTTGTAAAAGACAACATTTCCCACGGTGTCACGAGGGTGCTTTATGCGATATCTCAGAATAAGAGCCGCCTGAAAGGGCATAACTGTTACACCGCCGTGGTCGCGGCTTCGATTACCATAGGCTTCGGTGGTTCTGTCGGTTCCGAGGGACCTATTGTGTCGACGGGCGCAGCTATCGGCTCCAATCTCGGTCAAGCGTTTAGACTTTCACCGCGATTGCTGATGATTCTGGTCGGCTGTGGTGCCGCCGCCGGTGTGGCGGGTATATTCAAGGCGCCGATTTCCGGTGCGCTGTTTACCCTTGAGGTGTTGATGATTGACCTTACAACGGTTTCAGTCATGCCTCTCCTTATTTCTTCTATCACCGCCGCTACCGTGGCTTATGTTTTCACGGGTTATGATGTCGAGTTTTTCTTTGCACAGAGCGAGAATTTTCTTACGGTAAGGATTCCTTATGTAATCCTTCTCGGAGTGCTTTGCGGATTTGCCTCATTGTATTTTATCCGTGTGATAAACATGATGGAAGGTTTCTACTCGCGCGTCAAGAATCCCTGGACAAAGGCGGCTATAGGCGGCACTATTCTGGCAGTGCTGATCTTCTTTTTCCCTCCGCTTTATGGCGAAGGCTATAATGTGATTACGAGCATGCTTAACGGTGATGCCGGATCGGTGGTTGACGGCTCAATATTTTATAATGACCGAAACACACCGTGGTTCATTGTGCTCTATGTCGGGGGGCTGTGTCTGTCCAAGGCGTTTGCCACCTCTTCGACCAATGGCGCCGGAGGTGTGGGCGGTACATTTGCCCCGTCGCTTTATATGGGCTGTATGACAGGATTTTTCTTCTCATATCTGCTGAACACTATGCTCGGGCTTGATCTTTCTGTGAAAAATTTTGCACTTATCGGCATGGCGGGTGTGATGTCGGGAGTCATGCACGCTCCGCTTATGGCAATCTTCCTTACCGCCGAGCTTACAGGAGGTTATGACTTGTTTCTCCCGTTGCTGATTGTCTCGACAATATCTTATGGCACAATAAAGATGTTTGAGCCTTACAGCATATATGCCATCCGCCTTGCCAAGCGCGGTGAGTTGCTGACCCATCATAAGGATAAGTCAGTATTGCGTCTGCTCAAGATTAACAGCGTGATAGAGAATGATTTCAAGCCGGTGACTCCTGACATGAATCTGAAGCAGATGGTTGATGTAATCTCGCAGTCCAACCGTAATCTGTTTCCGGTGCTTGACGCTAATGAGAATCTTATAGGGGTGGTGCTGCTTGACGATATACGCAATATCATGTTCCGCCCTGACCTTTACAAGAAGATGTATGTCAGCAAATTCATGAGTATGCCGCCTGCTAAAATTGAAATCGGCGACACGATGGAAAATGTCATGAAGACATTTGACACTACCGGAGCATGGAATCTGCCTGTCGTGGAAAATGGCAGATATGTGGGCTTTGTGTCAAAATCCAAGATTTTCAATTCCTATCGCAGGGTGCTGCGCCACTATTCGGAAGATTGACGCGATAACTTCCGTCTATCTCTTTTTGTAAGTGTAGTCTACACCGGGGTTTTCGCGGGAATAGGTAGGCATGCACATGCCTGTCACTGACCCTATGTAAGTGGGGTCGGAGATATAATAGGTGGTGCCGTCATGCTTGTATGCGTCTCCCTTGATAGGCTGCGACAGCCTTACTGACGCGCTTTCATGGCCGGGGAAATTTATAAGCTGGTTTTCAAGCCCGAGCACATTCCACAGAAGATAAGTGTAGAAGATGGCGCGATCCTCGCAGTCACATTTCGGATAGTAAAGTATCTCTTCAAAAAAGTAGGGCTTTTCGAAGCCGTGGAATGCCTCGTCGGTAGCATATTCAAAGGCTCCCTGTACAAACTGAAGCAGCGAGTTTACAGCTTCAAGCTCTTCTTTGCCGTCAAGCTGCGACTTGAACTGTCTTACAATGTCGTCGCGTACATCGGCAAGCACTGTCGAGCGGGCGAAGTCGGCTGTAGGCATCTGCGGATAATTATACAGGATAGGGAATATGTTGGCGTTAACCTCGCCTGAGAGCGAGAGGTCTTTGAATTTGAGGTCATATCTATGGGGCTTGTAAGGCAGATTCAGCCCTGCGATGCGCAGGTCCATCGGATTGCCGGTATCGGCGTTTTTAGGCAACTCGCATGTGGATATGCGCATGCTCAGGATTGCTTTTGGATCGAGTGACTTGTCGGTGAAGATATAGAATTTCTGTCCGTCGACCATCATGTAGGTGCGGGCATAAACTGTCTGCTTGAAAGGGATGAGCAGCACGGCGTTGCTGCCTGACAGACCGATACGCACGTTATATCCCATCCCGACGAGCAGGAAATGTTTCAACGCCATGCGCGATGTTGCCGGAGATGAAGCGTATTTGCTGTCTACGTAGGAGGTGACAAGCTCATAACGGAGATAGTCGTTTAGAGTCATTTTGTCGGCGGCTGAAGTAAGCTCTGTGATAAGCCTGCGGGCGTTGTCGTTGCCTGCAAATTCACGCCACTGTGTTCCGAAATCCCTCGGTGATGACAGGCGGTTGGTGACATGCACGTCGATTGCCGGCATGCTGACGGGGAGTCCGTAGAAAGAGAAGTCGTAGTTGACATCGGGCGTGACAGTGCTTGGCTTTGACTGCCGGGGCTCGGGTAGTGGGGCGGGAGTCGCCACAGGCTTCGGCGACGGCTTGGGTTCCGGCGCTTTTGCCGCGGGAGGCGTGACATCGGGCTTTTCCGGTTTGACTTCAGGGACATCGCCTACTGAAGGCACGCGCTCCGGCTTAGGCACCGAACTGCTCTCTTCACCTTTGAACTGTTCAAAATCAGTCCATACTCCGTCAAGAAACTGGTCGTAACGCTCAAGCACGCCGTTTCGATACGCATTATAACCTTCAAGCAATCCTTTTCTGAAGTCGGCGAAAGAACCTCCTGTTGATTGAGCCATAGCTATCGTTGTACTTGCCAGGGCTGTGATTACGGTAGAGAATATACGATTTTTCATTGACGGGAAATTAGTAGGTTAATTAAGATAGCAAGGTAGCCGTTAAGCCTTGCTCGGGATAACGGCTACCGGATAAAAGTTTATTCCTGGGCGAAACCTTCCTGAACGAAAGACGAAATCTTCTCGGCGTGACGCTGAGCCGCCTCGCTTTCTTTCATGGCGTTTTCAAGAGCGCGGAGTCGCGCTTTAGAAGCTGCATTTTCGCTGACGATAAAGAATGTCTGAAGTTCAAATGTGCCGTCGCCATTGTCGCGGATGATAGAATAGCTCTCTTCCATCTCACCCTTGATTTCTTTTTCGACAAGGCGCTCGTAGGCTCCATAGAAGTGGTCAAATTCATCAGTAGCCTCTGTGCCATCGCCTGCCATGTCGCTGACTACACGACCCTTCAGCGAGCTTCCTGCCTGCTGTGCATAGGTAGTGCAGGCGTTGTTGGTAGCCATCTGCTTTCCGATGTTTTTTGACTTGAACTTTGAAGCGACACCTACGACTTCCCTGCCGTCTTCACCGAGGGTGTTGAGCTTGTCGTAGTGCTTTAGAAGAGCCACTTCAAGAGTGCGTGAGCTTGCAAACAGCTTCCAGCCCTCTTTCTTGTATTCTTTCATCTTTTCTTTCTTTTCCTTGTTGAGGGCCTTCTCCAATTGTTTGTTGTTGTCGGCCGAAGCCATCGGAGCCATGAGGCAGATGGCGAGGAGTAGCATCATTAACTTTTTCATCTTAGTAAAAATTAAAGGTTAGTAATTGAGTTATTATTTCTTGATTTCAAGATTCATGATTCTCACGCCCATCCTGGAGTCAAATTTTCGACATTTGACAAGCCATTTGTTGAATGAGTCGTAAGAGAGCATACGGGGCAATCCGTCACCGGCATAATTGTCCACGACTTTTGAGAATGGCTGCGGTGAAAACACGACATACAGCCGGTTGTGTTCGACATCTTCCTCCGCAGTCATGACAAGCTCGTCGACCTCTCCATGTTCGGGCTCGCCTGACGCGGCATGGAAAAACACGTATTCCTTGTTGTGTTTTACCTTTATCTCCCCTGAAATGTTGTTGGAGTAGGGTAGAAGGCTGTAGACATTATTTTTGTCATCGACAAGAAACGCCGCCACGTAGCCGTCGACAGGACTCTTCAGGTAGAGATACATGTCGTCGCCGGAGCGGAACCGTGTATCGGCATTGACCGTGCGGGTGCCGTTGCGCAATACGCTTGCCGCAAAGTCAACGGCATCATTAGAGATTTCTTTAGCTTTTCCCGCCACTTTGCATGTTACAATGTAAAAGCCGTCGGAATCAAGCTCGTAGCTGTACTCCGGGTCTTTGATGTCGGCAATCCACTCGCCTTTGAGCGCCGACTCGTTAAGCATCGAAAAGTAGGTCGATTCGCCACGGTCCGACACCACGTCATGCTGGTAGGTGTCCTGGGTGACGACCGTGCCGAATTTTTCGGCAAGGGCTTTTGCTCTCGCCCCGTTGAGCGCGGCGCGTTCACAGTCGGCACGCGACTCGGTCTTGCTGCCATAATAGGTGTATTCACCTTTGACAGTTTCGATGTCAGCCGCGATTCCGCTTAGTATCATGGCAAGCGAGGCTAATGTGGTCAACACTCTTTTCTTCATGATTAGTTGCGCATTTTACGTTTTGTCCATTCTTCCGCCATTTTTCCGGAGGTCGACACCTGCGGGGTCTGTGGCTTCTGGTTCACTATTGTCGACTGTCGGCGCACGTTGTCAATCACATATTCGCTAAGGTCTTTCAGGGTCACGTTACCTTTTGTTTCCTGTAGTTTTTTAAGCACATAATATGTGAATAGTCCGTGATTTTTCTCCTTGTAGGGCATTGCAGTCTCATTGCCTGACGCCGCTGTCAAGGTAAACATGTTGCCTTTGGGCGCTGTCTCTTTGGGCTTTATCGCCACACCGCGGGCGGCGGTCAGCATGCCTCCTGAACGGTTGCCACCGGAGAAGCAGGCGTCAAGAAACACCATTACCGAACGCGCTCCCATGTCGGCGAGGTCATTATAAAGCCTTGCAAGCGAAATGCAGCTTTCCGATACGGTAGCGTCGCCGTCGACAGGAAGCAGGAAGGCGTCTTTAGTGCCTTCATCGGGCATGCCGTGGCCTGCATAGTAGAACACGACATCGGCATTGCCGTCGACCGACTTCACGACATTGCGTATGTCAGCGATTGCACGCAGCATTTTTCCAAGTGTGGCATCTTTATAGACCCTGATGTTTTCTTTCGGTATGCCGAGAGTGAGATTGCAGTATTTGCTGAATGTCTCGCCATCGTTGAGCGCCGCTTCCACACGGGGCACATTGGTGTAAGACTCGTTGGCAATGATTACTGCAAATGTAGAGTTGGCGGGCTTGTTGTTGTAAGGTATGTTCTCGTCGACATCCGATAGCTTTCCGGAAGTTGACGGGGCTGCCGCGATACCTGTCGAGCCTGACTTGGAAGGCGTGATGCTTATTCCTGCAAGATCTACGGGCGGGATGTAGTATTCAATGCCGTCGGTCTTGTTGTAGGAATATTCTTTTCCGTGGGGAGTTACAAATGTGATACCCGAAATTTTGACTTCGTTGTTTTCGATGTAATATTTCGGATTTTTGAAGTGTACTCCTTTCCAGCTTGACTTGAATGTCTCAGCCTCGCTGTTTTCGGCAGGGACGTTAAGGATTATGGGACCGTAGGTCGACTTTATGAGATATGTCTCATTGTCGGCGTCGTAGGGCTCGAGCGTAAAGTCGGTGAGACGCAGTTTTTTGCCGTAGGCAGTCAGGTATTCATCCTGTGCCTTGCGGGAGAGCCGTTCATATTCCTGTCGCAGGGTAAGCTCGTTGACTCGCTTCGTATAGTCGTCGTTTTTCTCAAACTCACCTCTTTTCGCCCATTCATTGAGATGTTTTTCCACATAACTTTTGGCAAAGTCGGAGTAGAGCGGGGCGTTGCGCTTAATCATGTCGGCGGCACCTTTGCCTGACCCGGTGAAGTTAGGCACATCACCGGCATTGGCTGTGATAAGTCCGGGCATGCTCTTTTCCGCTACCGGAGAGTCGCCAAGCGCGCGTATGCGGTTGTTTACCGTCTCAAATTTCTCTTTGTTGCCGATACAGCCATAGCTTACCGCGAGAGCTTTCAGATACTTGAGCGATGTAGGGTCGTTGGCTACCACCTCTTCAAGCTTCATCGCCGCGGCATCGAAATATGTGTCAGACTGGCGGCTGTTTTTCTTTGCCGTCTTTTCATCTTCCTCATAAATCGCCTTATTGTAGAAATCTACACCGAGATTGTAGTAGCACAACGCGATGTGTCTTGCCACGCCGAGATTGTCGGGGCGCTGCTCTTCAAGCTTGCGGTAGACATCGAGGGCCTTCTGATAAGCCTGCTGGTCCTCGTAAAGCTTACCCTGGATGTTGAGTAGCTGCTCGTCAAACGGCTTCTGGAAAAGAGCCTTGTCAAGAAACGGCTGAAGGAGTTCCGAGTGTCCGCCGTCGATGCATCCCTGGATTGCGATAAGCATCATGTTATAATTGTCGGGATACAAGGCAAGTCCTTCGCCCATTGATTTTACGGCTTGTTCATACTTGCCGGTGTTTATGCAAGCCTGTCCCAGAAAGAGATAAATCTGCTCGCGCGATTTCTCATCGCCGGTCGACAGGTATCGGTCAAAGTAATCGATAGCCTTGTTGTAATCTTTTGCATTGTAGGCTCCCGAGGCTGCGATGTAGACAATGGCGGGATAGGCGCTGTTGCGGGGGAACTCCTCGCCTTTGAACGCGTCCATCATGTGGGTGTCGACAAATGCCTGGGCAAATTGAGTAAGCATGTTCTGGTCGCCTACTCCGGAGTAAAAGAATGCTCCTGCCTCAAGGTCTTTGTTGATGTCACGAAGCATGCTTTTACATTGTTCCCACTGTTGTGAACCCTTTGCCGAGAGCTTCATGGCGTCAAGACAAGTGCTGTAGCAGTCAAATGCCGTCGCAAAGATTTCTTTTTCGGGTTGATTCTCATATTTCTGCCATTTAAGATGCTTGTACAGGTCGGCAGCTTTCTGTACGGTATTGTCGATAGCCGCCTGTTTAAGGCTGTCGCCGTCAACGAGCGACACGCCTTGCATCATGGATTCGTCGGGGATAAGATTCCCGAGATTCATCATGCCGGGGGCGCCGCCAAGTGAAGGAGTCATAGGCGCGTCGTCGTTGACAGCGAGGAGCGAGGTAGCCGCTCCCGCCGTCAATAACGCCGCAAGATTAAATTTAATCCAGTTTACGTTCATTTTCAATTAGTAGAGTATAAAGATTTATCTATGTCAATATAATCAGAAGGCATCGATAAATGTAAATTCGGTGGTTATGCGACGGAACTCACCGCCTTTGCCTTCCGACACGGTTATGTAGTAGTTATAATCTGACTTCATGTTTTTCAGATTCTCAACATTCTTTTCAAGGTAATCTTTCACGCCTACGGCACGGATGAAGGCGAGCTGCTCGTTCTGCTTTATGCCGTTTTTGGTGTTGACGCTTATACCTGACAATTGTCCGTTTTGATATACAGGCTCGTTTTCAAAGTCGCCATAGGCACCGTCATAAGCGATTCCGCGCACGATAGGCGAACCGTCGGCTGTTCCTGAGATTTTTACGTTCAGCTTTTTGCCATCTTTCATATACTGCGCAAGGTCATTTTCAAACGCCTGTTTTACGATGGCAAGCATGGATTTTGCAGCACCTGATTCGTCGACATGATATTTGCCGGGGGCGAAGTCTTCCTGGACGGAGAAGTCGGGCTCAACCTCATAAGAGAATTTGACCACGTAATTCAGTATTTTCTCTCCGTTGGCGTCAAAGTCTGACACGACGCGCGAGTCTACGGTGATATTGGTGTGGTCGGAAATCACATTTTGCATCTTTGCCTCGTCGATGACCTTCTGCTTGATTTCCTGAAGTCTCATTTCTTCCATCTGCTGCTGCTGGATAATCTCGATTGACACTACATTGTCGTCACCGTCGATAAATGAAAGCGGCTTCCTGTCGAGATTGTCGTAGATGTAGGTCTCGCCGTCGTTGCGGTTGTAGATTTTTGCATATATAATCTCGAAGTTGTCATCTTCCATGACACCGTATTTCACATCCTTGAACTCAAGGGCGTCGGCTGAGGTGAAGGTGGTCACCTTTTCTTCAGGCACCGGGATGTATATTGTAGGCATGTTGGTGAATCCTACGGCAAGGATGCTGTTGCTGCGGTCATATTTTCCGAGGCTCACCTCTGCCATTGACAGCGGGTCGCCTGCAAGATTGGTGGAGATTTCTTCTTCAAAGAGCTTGCGCTGTTTTGCACGTGATTCATCGGTGACACGGGCGCGATACTCTTCCATTGTTTCACCGGGCATCATCTTCAACCACTCTTCCATGCGCAGATTCACTTCGTCAGATATAAGCTTTGCATAATATGGCTCAAGCTTCGACATGCGCTTTGCATTGATGGCTTTCGACGAGTTGTATGACAGCAGGGTGTTTTTGCGGCTGTCGGGTATAAACAGTATCTCCGACATTTCTCCGTCAGGAACTTCTACAAAGTCACGGTCGGTCTCGTCAAGAAGATTTATGATGGTGATGATGTTGGGCGAGGTGGCAACGGCTATATATTTTCCGTCAAAGTTATAGGCACATGACAGTGCATTGCCGAGCTCGTCGATAGTCTTTTTGATAAGGAAATTGCGGGTGTCATAAATGTTAAGTACACCATCGTCGGTGACAACTGCAAACTCAGTGTTGTCATCGTTAAATGCCATGCCGTTTACGCTGACGCCGAAATCCCAGTCTTTGCGCAGTTTCTTCTCCTCGAAGTTGTAGACCGCCACTTTGGTCCCGTCGGTTACGGCAAGATAATATCCGTTGTTGCTCATCAGCATCTCTTTTACGGTAAACGGAGTCGGGAATGATGCTATTTCCTGAAATTTCTTACCTTCAAAAATGTGTACACCTGTCTCTGTGGCAATAATAAGCGACCTTGCGTCGGGAGTGTATAGTATTGCCGTGGGATTGCCGATTTTCTTATTCTTAAACTGGAAAATCTCGGTGTCGGTGTTGTTGAGGTCGTAGATTACAGCCTGCCGTTTGAGATTCTTCTTGCTTAACACAATGAAGTTTATACCGGCAGGGTTGATTACTACATCATCGATAATATTTTTCTTATGCAATGATACGATAGGGCTTTTGCGACAAGTGAACATGCTGTTGTCGTCAAAACCATAGATTGCAAGCGAATACTTTGCAAGACCTTTGGGCGTGTTTACCTGCGGGAACTTGTACTCACTGCGCGGGGCAACTTTCTGTTCTGACGCATTGTCATCGGCATAAGCAAACATAGGGGCACCAAGCAGGAGCGATAGCGCAATTGCTTTGGTTAGTGTTTTCTTTCCTGATAGCATAGCAAAAAATATGATAGAATTGGTTAATGAATTATAAGGATTAGAGTGATTTTAAGTAAACCGGTAGATGTGTGTCGGATGCTACTGTCGCTTCTTCTCGCATGAGTGTCTCGACATTTTCAATCAACTCGTCTATATCGAAGTAGCAGTGGGTCATTATCAGTATGTGCTTGCCTCCCGTCTTTAATCCTTTCGACTGGCTCCTTACGATTGACTGGTCGCTCAGCACGACGTAGTTGCCGGTAGGCTGTCCAAGTTCTGATATTTCGACTTTCTTTTCTTCCGGTATGATGCGCAACACATTGAAATATACCGGGAAAGACAGGGTGTTTTCCAACATGAATTTAAGTCCCGAGTTATTGACCGGGGCATGCAGAAGATTGACCGGAAATGTCGCGTTACGAAGCGCGTCGGTGTCTTTAAGCGCGTTATAGACACTCGCACTCAGTTTCTTGATGTCAACCTGAAGATTTTCGGCCTCAGGGTCGTAGGTCTCCATAGAGCGCCTTACAAGCCCTTTTTCGACATATACACGGTCATCTCCATTGGTCGACGATTTTCCAAAGCGGATTTTGTCATGTATAGCCGCCCGATTGTCGGTCGCCTGGTCTTTGGCATCAATCATTATGCGGGTTGTCGTGAAGTTGCCTTTTGATAAAGACTTGAATATCTGTGAATTCATTGAGTTAAGAATCTCTACGCCGCTGTTATCTCCTATATTGAACTGGTCGGTGGCGTTTAGCTTCATGCCTCTTTCGATGACGATTTCTTTGCCTCCGCGCAGTAGTTTCACGTCACCGAAATAGTCATATAGTGAATACTGTGCGGTCACGTGCATCGTCATTAAAGTCAGCAGCAATAATAGTGTGGCAATCTTTTTCATCGTATGTAAATATTATTGGCGGTTGATTTGTCTGATTTTGAGAATAGACCTGCAATCCACTTGAAAATAGTGGTCATGCCTATCCAGATGTCACAAGCGAACAGCCCGAAAGTGAGCATGAGCAGGGTGTAGGAGAAGTTGATTACGACATCATGCTCTATGAAGAAGTAATATCCTACTCTTATGGCGGTATATAGCAGCGCTACCTGGAGTATGCGCAGCAGCAAGCCTTTGATGCCCAGGTGCAGTGACAGACTTAGAAACACTACCAGGAAACAGCTTGTGAAGGCTATCGCCCAGTTGGCATACTTGTGAAGCTGGTAGAAATAGCTCCCCGACAGGATTGTGGCAGTAGAGTGGGCGTGGATAAGGATGCCCGGCATGGAGTTTGTAACCGGGGTGGCATGGATGTCGGCAGGGTCGCCGAGCGCGCCTATCAGCACAATCTTGTCGCTTAATTCTTCTGCGTGTTCAATCAGGTTGTCGGGCGTGAAAGTCTTGAAGATGCGTGAATAATACCGGATTATCTCATGCTCGTTGCCACGCTCGCGGAAAATGTCGGGATTATGGTGGTCGGGAGAGTTCATTTCACTGAGAGCAAGGGCGAATGACGGGATTTCAGTGCCGTCAATGCTCTTGTAGTCAGGACGAAACTCGCGTATCGTGCGGTTGGTGTGCTGTGTGGGGAAATTGATGGCCCCGACAGACGTGATGCCCAGGCTGTCGGTAAAGTATGATTGCTCGTCAATAACAAACCTGTCGGTCAGCGAGTCGTTTTTGACCGACACCGCCATTACAATGTTGGGACAGTGACCTACCGCTTCAATAATACGCTCGTCGCCCTCCCTGCGGTCGGAAAATACGACGTCAAGCCCTACAGCGCGTGGACCGCAAAGCGCCACTGTCTCCAGTATGTCGGCTATTCCGTCACGGTCGCTGTCGGCAATGTCGATGATTACTATGTCGCTGTCAAGGGTGCTTACAAGTCGGTTGTCGGCTACTTTGTTGTAAAAGTCGTTGATAGTAAAGTCATTGCCATCTGACGACGACAACAAAGACGCAGCCGAAAACGAAAACGGTTGCATCAAAATGAAAGATAGGGCAAAGGCAAGGAGTGTTATGCCGAGCGTTTTCAACAACCTAATCTTCCAATTGCATTTGTTGTCAAAAATTTTAGGTATTAGTAGCACTATATTTGGATATTACCTGTGTGTGATATATTTTGCAAATATAACAATAATTTCCAAATATAGTGATTTTTTAAGCATAAAAGTAAGACTTGGCAACCGGAATGAGCCGATTTGCTTTGCAATCAATAGGTGCGGATAAATTCAACAATCCATGCTCCGACGTCGTTTGTGCCGTATTTTTTACCGTTTGTTCCCTTAATATCGGGTGTTGATACACCGGCGTCGAGAGAGGCATTGACGGCTTCGCGTATGATTTCTCCTTCTTTTTTGCAGTTGAAATATTCAAAAAGCATCGCCACCGACAGTATCTGAGCGAGCGGATTTGCTATGTTCAGTCCCTTTGCCTGCGGCCAAGAACCGTGAATAGGCTCAAATACGGGAGTGCTCTCTCCCGTAGATGCTGACGGGAGCAGCCCCATCGAGCCGGAGATTACCGAGCCCTCGTCGGTCAATATGTCGCCAAAGGTATTTTCAGTCACCATGACATCAAAGAAGCGCGGGTCCTGAATCATTCTCATGGAGGCATTGTCGACAAACATGTAGTCGGTCGTGACCTCGGGATATTCCTTTTCAAGTTCCTGCGCCACTTTGCGCCATAATCTTGACGACGCAAGCACATTTGCCTTATCGACCACTGTCAGGTGGCGGCGACGCCGCAAGGCGTAGTCAAAAGCTACGCGGAGTATCCGCTCCACTTCTTTGCGGGTATAGTGGTTGGTGTCATAGGCGCGGTCGTTATCTTCATATTTCTCTCCGAAATACATACCGCCTGTAAGCTCGCGGATGCAGACAAAGTCAACGCCATCGACGATTTCCGCTTTCAGCGGTGACTTGTCGATGAGACACTTGAATGTTTCTACAGGTCGTATGTTGGCAAATAGACCCAGTTTTTTGCGCATTGCGAGAAGTCCCTGTTCCGGACGCACCTTGGCATCGGGGTCGTTGTCATATTTCGGGTCGCCTACTGCCGAAAACAATACTGCATCGCTCTCTTTACACAGCTTGAGCGTCTCGGGAGGAAACGGGTCACCGACACGGTCAATGGCATCGGCTCCGACAATGCCGTAATTGAAGGTCACTGTATGTCCGAATTTGTCACACACTGCCTGCATGACATCCACTCCTTGTACTGAAATCTCGGGACCTATTCCGTCGCCCGGTAAAACGGCTATATTGAAGTTCATGTTGTTCAAAGATTAATAAGTTTCTTGATTGCTTTCCCAGTCTTCGATGTCCTGTCTTTTGGACAGTAGATATTCAATGTCATCAAGTCCGTTGAGAAGGCAATGCTTTTTATAAGGGTTTATGTCAAAATCCTCGCTACTGCCTGTGGCGAGGTTGGTGATGGTCTGTGCCTGCAGGTCGACTTTGAATTCTGATGCGGGATTGTCGCGGATTGTGTCAAACATCTCTGCAAGAAACTCCTCGCTGACAACCACGGGAAGCACAAAATTATTCAGCTCATTGTTTTTATGGATGTCGGCGAAGAAGCTTGACACTACGACACGGAATCCGTAGTCGTGTATCGCCCATGCCGCGTGTTCACGACTTGAGCCGCAGCCAAAGTTTTTTCCGGCAACCAGGATAGAGCCTGAATAGGTGGGATCATTCAGCACAAAATCCTTTATGGGCTGTCCCTCCGAATCAAATCGCCAGTCACGGAAGAGGTTGTCGCCAAATCCTTCGCGTGATGTCGCCTTGAGAAATCGCGCGGGGATAATCTGGTCGGTATCTATGTTTTCCATCGGCAGAGGCACCGCCGACGATGTAATAACTGTAATCTTTTTGTCCATAGCTTATCAGTTTTTGCGTGGATCTGTGATTTTGCCGGTGACGGCGGCTGCGGCGGCAACAAGTGGCCCGGCAAGAATCGTGCGCGCTCCGGGACCTTGTCTGCCCTCGAAATTACGGTTGGAAGTAGAGATGCAGAGCTTTCCGGCAGGCACCTTGTCATCATTCATGGCGAGGCATGCAGAGCATCCGGGCTGGCGCAATTCAAATCCTGCATCGGCGAGTATGCGGTCAATGCCTTCTTTTTTAATCTGTCGAAGCACTGACCATGAACCCGGCACGAGCCAAGCCGTTACATCAGGCGATTTGTGCTTGCCTTTGACATAGGATGCAAATGCCTTGAAGTCTTCAAACCTGCCGTTGGTGCAGCTGCCGAGGAACACATAGTCGACCGGCGTGCCTTCAAGTTTTTCTCCGGGCTCGAATCCCATGTATTCAAGCGATTTCATGTAGGAGACGCGGCCTGTCTCGTCGTCACCGTCATAAGAGGGGATGGCTTCGGTCACACTTATGCCCATGCCCGGGTTGGTGCCAAATGTTATGCGCGGCTCGATGTCGGCTGCGTCAAATGTCACTTCTTTGTCAAATACCGCATCGTCGTCGCTTGCAAGCGAGCGCCAGTAAGCGACGGCATTTTCCCAGGCGTCACCTTCCGGAGCGTATTCGCGTCCCTTGATGTAGTCAAATGTCACCTCGTCGGGTGCAATCATGCCTCCTCTCGCGCCCATCTCGATAGACAGGTTGCATACGGTCATGCGCTCTTCCATCGACATGTCGCGTATGGTCTCGCCTGCATATTCGACAAAGTATCCTGTGGCACCGCCTGTTGTCATCTTTGAGATGATATACAGCGCCACGTCTTTTGCCGTCACTCCGTCGCGGAGCTTGCCGTTGACACTGATGCGCATGGTTTTGGGCTTTGGCTGAAGGATGCACTGCGAAGCCAGCACCATCTCCACTTCCGATGTGCCGATACCGAATGCCACGGCGCCAAATGCTCCGTGGGTCGATGTGTGGCTGTCGCCACACACGATTGTGTAGCCCGGGAGTGTCAGTCCGGTCTCCGGTCCGATGACATGGATTATGCCGTTTTTCGGATGTCCGAGTCCGAATAATTCAAGCCCGAACTCCGATGCGTTTCGCGTCAGTGTCTCGACCTGGTTGCGTGATACCGGGTCGGTGATAGGCTTGTCCTGGTTGAGGGTGGGGATATTATGGTCGGGGGAGCAGATGGTGCGCTCCGGGCGGAACACTTTCAGTCCTCGTCGGCGCAGTCCGTCAAAAGCCTGGGGACTTGTCACCTCATGGCAATAATGACGGTCGATATATAGCTGTGTCGGACCTCCGTCGATAGTGTTTATCGCGTGGGAATCCCATATTTTGTCAAAAAGGGTGCGAGCCATAGCTTGGATCGGTTTATGAAGTTATTGTTAATTGACAAATTTGTTGATGGCGTCAATGAACGCCTCGGCGCTTGCCGCCACGATGTCGGTGTTTGCTGAAAATCCGTAGTAGGTGTTTCCTTCATATTCGACAGTCATGTGTACTTTGCCTATGTCGTTGCTTCCCTTGCTGATTGCCTGTATAAGGAATTCTTTTACAAGCATGCGGCGGTGGATAATCTGCTTGATGGCTGTTATCGCCGCGTCAACAGGTCCGTTGCCTGACGCGCAAGCCTCGAATTTTTCACCTGCGATGTCAAGCCCGATTGACGCTACCGACTTGACTCCTACTCCCGATGTCACCTGAAGGAAGTCAAGTTTCAGCCTGCGTGTAGCCTTGTGGTGCTCGCCGGCGAGAAGAAGCACGTCGTCATCGTTAATCTCTTTTTTCTTGTCGGCGAGACGCAGAAATCCTTCATATGCCTTGTCGAGGGCTTCTTTGTCAAGCTCGATTCCGAGCACGTGCAGCCTGTGTTTAAGCGCGGCACGTCCGGAGCGGGCGGTAAGCACGATCGAGTTTTCATCAACACCTACATCTTTCGGATCGATGATTTCATAGCTCTCGCGGTTTTTCAGTACACCGTCCTGATGGATGCCTGAACTATGGGCAAAGGCGTTTCTGCCCACGATAGCCTTGTTGGGCTGTACGGGCATATTCATCAGGCTCGACACCATGCGGCTGATTCCATACAGCTTGGTGGTGTTTAGGTTGGTGTCGATGCCGAGTTCCTTGTGGGAACGGCATATCATCGCCACTTCTTCAAGAGAGGTGTTGCCGGCTCGTTCGCCTATGCCGTTAATGGTCACTTCAGCCTGGCGCGCACCGTGCATGACTCCTGACATGGTGTTGGCTGTCGCCATGCCGAGGTCGTTGTGGCAGTGGGTGGCGATAGTAACCTTGTGGATGCCGTCGACATGCTCCATCAGGTATTGTATCTTTTCTCCAAACTGTGATGGCAGGCAATAGCCGGTGGTGTCGGGGATGTTGACCACTGTGGCGCCTGCCTTGATTACAGCCTCGACCACTCGCGCGAGATACTCGTTGTCGGTTCTGCCGGCGTCTTCAGCGTAAAACTGGACATCCTCGACAAAGCGTTTTGCGTATTTTACACATGCGATGGCTCTCTCAAGTATGTCATCGCGATTGGAGTTGAACTTATACTTGATATGATAGTCCGATGTGCCGATACCGGTGTGTATTCTCTTGTGTTTTGCATACTGCAGGGCATCTGCCGCAACGCGTATGTCATTTTCCACAGCTCTTGTCAGGGCGCATATCGTGGGCCATGTCACCGCTTTGGATATTTCAACGACTGAATTGAAGTCGCCCGGACTTGATACCGGAAATCCGGCTTCAATCACGTCTACGCCCAATTCCTCAAGTGCTTTGGCCACTTCGATTTTCTCAACAGTATTTAATTGACATCCGGGCACCTGTTCCCCGTCGCGCAGGGTAGTGTCGAATATGAATAAACGATCGCTCATTAATGATGAATTATAAAAATAATTTATGAATAATTGCAAAATTAGTACCAATTGCCGACATAATCAAGAAATTTGACGATTATTTACGCAATTGGTACTTAAATCGCAATTATAAAACGCGTTTTGCTTACTATTTGTTTGGATTTGCAGGTTATTTCACCCAGCGGAGTATTTCACTGAACGATATTTTCCTGCCATACATGAGGATTCCGGTGCGGTAGATGCGTGCAGCAAGCCATGTGAACAGAATGGCGGTCGCATAAAGGAGCGCGATACTTGTGATGATTTCCCATGCGGGGACATTGTAGGGAAGGCGTATCATCATCACGATTGGCGACGTGAACGGGATAAGTGAGCAGATGACTCCAAGTGTGCCGTCGGGATTTTCCATACATGCCTGACCGATGAGCAACGCTATAATGATAATCATCATTACGGGCATGGTAAACTGGTTGGCGTCGCTCTGCTGGTCGACAGCCGACCCGAAGGCGGCAAAAAGTGACGCGTATAGCAGGTATCCGCCGATGAAGTACAGGACAAAGATGCCCAGAAGGCGTAGCCAGTTTACGCCCAGTATGGCCTGGATTATTTCCGGCATCTCTCCGGCCGCCATTTCAGGCATCTGTGTGCCTCCGGCAACCATTGTCGCTGCAACGTCGGGAGAGGAGGTGAATATACCGGTGACGCTGAGTATGAACATGCCGATACTGAGCAGCACGCTCCATATCGCAATCTGCGTAAGTCCTACAAGCGCGATGCTGACTATCTTGCCGAGCATCAGCTCCATCGGCCGGCAACTGCTTATGATGACTTCTACTATGCGGTTGGTCTTGTCCTCCACTACCGAGCTCATGATCATTGCGCCATACATCAGCACAAACATGTAGGTCAGGAAGGCAAGAAAGAGTCCGGTGACGGTGGCAAGCTCGCTTGAGGAGAGTGATTCGCCCGACTCGTCCCATGTGTGGCTCTTGACCTCGACCGATATATTGCTTTCTGCGATGATTTTTTTCAGCTCGGGGATGTCGTAGGAGTTGATTTTTGCTTCCGAGAGGCTTCTGCCGAGTATATCGGAGATCTCTCTTGACAGCGACATCTTTACCGGCTTTTCGGAATAGATGTTGACAGTATGGGATTGGTCGATGTCTTTCGGTATCACAAGTATGGCGTATATGTCGCCGTCGGCTTCCATGAAGCGCTCTTTCATGTCGGATGATGACATGTCGGGTAACACCGAATATTTGAAATCGTCGGAGTCGACAAACTTGTCGGCATATCTGCCGCTTTGGTCGATTACCGTGACTACCTGCGCGTCACTGCGGTTAAACTCCATCAGCAGGACAGGCACGGCAATCAGCGCTATCATGATAATCGGAGAGAGCAGGGTGGTGAGTATGAATGACTTTTTTGCCACTATAGAGTAGTACTCGCGTTGCAGCACTAACAGAAATCTACGCTTGTCCATTGCTTTCGGTTACTGTTTCAATAAAAATTTCGTGCATGGTGGGAAGCACCTCCTCAAAGCCGAGGAGAGTGTACGCACGGTTGATTTTTTCGATGGTTTCTTTAATTGTCACGCCTTTGGAGAGACGTATTATCGCCTCGGAGCCTCCGAGCGGGTGGGGAGTTATGCTCTCGATTGTGAACAGTGAGTCGTCGGGGGCGAGGACAGGCTCGGCGATGTGGAGGGTAAACAGATTCTTTTTAAACTGTTGCCTGATGTCGAGCACATTGCCTTGCAACACGACTCGCGATTTGTTGATTAGTGAAAGTTCCTCACACACTTCCTCCACCGAGGCCATGTTGTGGGTCGAGAAGAGTATTGTCGCTCCCTCTTCGTTCAGACGCAGTATCTCCTTCTTCAGCTGCTCGGTGTTTACCGGGTCAAATCCGGAGAATGGCTCGTCAAATATCAGCAGTCTCGGACGGTGGACGACCGTGGATATGAACTGGACTTTTTGTGCCATGCCCTTTGAGAGTGCCTCGATTTTTTTGTCGGCCCACTCTTCGAGCCCCATGCGCTCAAGCCACATCCTGCCCTCGCGGTAGGCGTCGGACTTGGTCATGCCTTTAAGCCTGCCGAGATATACGATGTGACTCAGCACTTTCATTTTTTTGTATAGGCCGCGTTCCTCGGGGAGATAGCCTATCTTCATTACATCTTCAGAGGCAAGCGGTCTGCCGTCCAGAAATATCTCTCCGCTGTCGGGACGTGTTATCTGATTTAGCAGTCGTATCAGTGAGGTTTTGCCGGCGCCGTTCGGACCGAGCAGCCCGTAGACCGTGCCCTCCTTTACTTTGAGGCTCACATGGTCAAGGGCTCTGTGTCCGGAATAGTCCTTGACTACGTCGTTAACTTCGATAAATTCCATGTCGTTATTTTTTGAGCATTACCGATACCCAGTGGTCGCGAGTGTTGTGGTCGATATATTCGAGACCGTGTTTTTTAGCCTCGGCGGTGATGACAGGGATGTCTTCTTCATAAAATCCGCTGAGTATCATCGTGCCACCGTCTTTCAGTGCCGCGGCATACGCGTGCATGTCACCGGTGATTATATTGCGGTTTATATTGGCGATGAATATGTCGGCGGGATTGAGTCCTGCAAGCGCCCCGGCGTCTCCGTGAATTACGTTGATTTCGGGATGATTGTTAACTTTTACGTTCTCAACCGCATTGACGTAGGCAAACTCGTCTATTTCGATAGCATCGACAGGCGAGGCTCCTCGCATGGCTGACAGTATCGCGAGTATTCCGGTGCCGGTACCCATGTCTATGACCGATTTGTTGTCCAGCGGCATGTCGAGCAGACGCCTGATGATAAGGGAGGTCGTCTGGTGATGACCTGTGCCGAATGCCATTTTGGGGTCTATTACTATGTCGTAGGGTAGAGCGGGGATATCTTTGTGAAATGAGCTGTGGATGACACACTTGTCGTCCACGATAATCGGTTGAAAGTAGTTTTTCTCCCATTCCGCATTCCAATCTTGCCCCTCTACCGTGTCCCATTTTACATCAATGGTGGCATCAAAGGGGAAATCATTGATTATCTGACGGAATATTGACGAGTCAAACAGTTCTTTCTTTATGTATGCAGTAAGCCCTGTCGCGTCAGGGACAAAACTCTCATAATCATGTTCACATAGCAGGGCGGCAAGAATGTCGGTGTGATTTTCGTCACAGGGGGTGACTTCTAACCTTACTTCGACGTAATCGTTCATCGTGTCTGGTTTAAAAATACATTAAAATTAATGTACAAAAATAACCATTTTTATTGGATTACGCCAATAAAATGTCAGATAAGCATTTCTTCCCGTGTAACGCGGCAAAATCTGTTTGTTATTTAACTGCGATTTTATATGTCTTCCCATTTAGGGACAGCAGGTATACTCCGGCAACTGGAACATAAATGGATACATCTTCTACGGAGGCTTTTGCGTTATAAACCAATTTCCCATCAAGAGAAATTAGTCTTATATCACTTCCCTCAACAACTTGACTTATTTTTACAATTCCATTATAGACGGTTATAGGGGATTCTGCATTTTTAATCTCCACAATGCCACTGCTATTCCCGACTGACATAACATTGCGCTGGTTGACAATTACATCTCCGTCCTTGGAGACAAGTGTTCCTTCGGGTATGATTATGGAATATCCCTCCTCTGAGACAAGGGGGGTGTTCTCAAAATCCGCGATTAACACCCATTTCCCATTTTCCTCGGAAATAGTCGGTACCACTTCCTTGATTAAGAGGTTCTCTTCTTCAATATAAAGTTGGACGGTCGGATTGGCGGAAAGAGCAATCGGAAGGTCATAGTAGAATCTCACTTCGCCAAACACATCGGTAGGAGTGTGATCAAAAAGACTGCACCAGATGTATTGGATAGGTTTCACCGGTTCCGTGTAGCCACCTATAAAATTGACCTCGGCCTCTTCATTGACAATATCCGGACGGTACAAGGCACTCGTGCTGCCCGCAGGCAATTGAATGGAATATCTTATCCCGTTCTCGAAATTTATTTTTTCTCCAAAATCTACCCCGGCATAACCAAGATTCCAATCCCAACTGACATCACAGCCATATTCCCTGACAGGGACACCTTCTCGGAGCAGCACAACTTTTCTGTTCTCGACCGGAGCTGTTTCAACACTGAAATAGAATCCTATTCGATCGGTACTCTTTACAATCGAGCCATTCTCGATAGATGGTCTGGCTGGCCCGATGGTAGCAGGGACACTGAATTCAACACTGAGTTCCTCGATGGAGATGTCAGGATTTCCCTCTCTGAAAATCACACCTTCTGGCACCACGAGCCGATATGATTTCCCTTTCGGTAGGATTAAGGGTGATTCAAATGTGATTACCGCGGTACCTTGTGTTCTCTTTCTCCCCGTGTAGTTCGAGCATGACAGCACACCGGTTTCCAAAGGCTGTCCATCTGAATACACCGTTGCCGTAGAATTTTCAACAATGTCGATAGCTCCATCGAATGTAAAACCGATATCCACTATTGGATAACAAACCGGGCGGTCTCCAATGGTACATTGCTCTGGAACCAGACCTGAGGCAAATACGTTTAACGCAGACGCTGTGGCTATTGTCAAGAGTAGACCTATAAGTTTCTTTCTTTTCATGATTCCTCGGTGTTATTGTCTATATAGTTATTACACAGATCGATTATGTTCAGTTACGGGGAGTATTAATGACAGCTTTATAGGCATCAATAAGACCATAACCGTGATGAACTTATTCATGCTGTGGTTTATTTGATTGTTATTTTTTGAGCTGTTATTATGTTTCCCATATCGGCATATGAAACGAGATATATGCCGTCTGCCAGTTCCGGCAACCTGCAGGTGCTGTCCACAACTGAACCAGAGTATGCCATTCTTCCGGAAAGATCAAATACCTTTATCAAACCATCGGAGCGGTTGCCAATGATATGAACACAGCCATTACGGTAGACAAGACTGACTTTCTCAATGTCAGAAACCACTTCGTCTATCCCGGCTTCTTTGGGGTTAACTACCGCACGGATGTTGAGACCACCAGCCTTCGTAGATGTTGCTCCTGTAAAACCGACATAGTGGTCTACTGAGAAGGACTTTGCAACATTACTGGGTTCTATAGGTCTGCCGTTATAACCGTATTCAGGATCTTCACTACCGGTCCAATATGCCGCGCTTGTATTGTGGAATGGATCCGGTTCTCCATACCATAACCCATATCCGCATACAGGCAGAAAGATACTGTGTTCATTGGGTCCATACAACCTAACGCCTCGAACCCCGTTTTCTACAGATGGTCCGTTTGTCCAACACATCATAGACAGTTCGTAACATTCCTGTTCGTTGGGAAGCCTCCAGCCGTTGCCCCATTGGTATCGGGCCGCATCATATTCGGTTCCGCAGATGTCGGTACCGATATTCTCAAGAACAGCCCATTCGCCATTGTTCGGGTCCGCTTCATATCCTTCAAAGAGCTTGTAGCTTTCCCATGAGAAGTCTTCGCGCGGCTTCACTTCTCCCCATGCAAAGTACTGTCCCTTTTCATAGGGGGAGGTTGCACCTACATTATATGTAGCCCATAATGTGCCGCTTGGAAGCCCAAGATCCACATATTCATGTCCTCCGATGATTCCGTCCGGTTCGCTCGGAGCAGGAGGCTGTGGCTCCTCAGCAAAACAATTTATTGCCATACTGCACATTAAGAGTGTAATTAAATTTTTCATATCGTGCTTTTTATTGGTTTATCTATAGCAAAATTACTGCTGAAAAAGTTTTCATGCAAGAAGAAAAGTTTGACACAAGCCTACTGTATCCCTCTAAATAACAAGCAGATGTCTATTGTCTTAAATGGGCTTTCCGCGTGGCCAAGGTCAAAGTTTGACACACTGGATTTTAATGGGGGCAAAATGAAGAAAACAGATAAAAAGACAGTCCATTTGCCTAACAAGGCAATGGACTGTTTTAATGAATGGCGTTAAAAGGAAGCCCAGCTGATTTATAATTGTTTCATCAGCTTTCGAATGTAGATTCCAATATTGGTCTGATGCTCGTCAATACCCAGTTTCTTGCGAACATCACTACTAATATGATAATGTCGTTTCAACTGCATATATTCACCGGCTTCTTTTCCCCGAAGACCAATGGCGTAAAGACAGACATAATTGATTTCCGATTCAGTCAGTCCGTGAGCTTCCAGATATTCTATAAATTTGGGATGAGAAGCTTTGAACGCAAGACGAGTAGTATTCATAAACTCATCTTTGTCCTGAATGAGTTGGTCTCTCCAAGCCCCATAGGGTTTAGCATATGAATCATTTTCTGTAATCTTGGTGGCTAATAACCCGTTCAGCATCTCCATCCTTATTTTGATTGCATCTGCTATTGGTTTGGCAAGGTCTTTTCGCTTCTCCAAAATCTCTTTAAGAGAAGCACTCTCATCCTCCAACTGTTCAATTTTAAGACGAAGATTCTCTGCGACCAATGATTGACGCTCACAATCCAATTCGGCCGCTTGTTTTTCAAGAATTGCATTATGCCTTTCCAGCTCAAGCTTTTCATTAGCCTGTTGAAGATTCTGCCTTTCCAGTTCTGCCTGATGGTTTCTCAGTTCAAGATTCTCGTTTTCCTTTTTGAGATTGTCTTGCTCAAGTCGCAACCTTTTTTTCTCCTGATCATCCAATAAGCCTTTCGCTTTTCCCAATCTGTAATGATAGTAAATATATCCTGTAATACAAAGCAACACCAGAGCCATACAGAGACACAGCCATATTATTTTATCTCTCTTTTGCATCTTCTGCATATTGCATCTCTCCATCTCGTGGCGTTCTTTGGCAAACAGCAAATCGTGAGAAAAGATATTCAAGTGTATGGAGTCTATAGTAGTTAAAAAGTCTCGGTAGGCCGATAAAGCTCCTGCAAAATCACCATTTAGTTCAAGGATATCAGGCTTGATTGCCAAAAGTTTCAGAGATTTTGTCAAGTCTGAAACTGAATCTATTGAGTCTATAAAACGTTTGGCGTTATATGAATCTCCAATTTTACAATATGCCTCTGCAATATCTATTTTAACAGCATCGTCAATAGAATCCAATGAGTTACAATAATCAAGAAGTTCAATTATATCATCTTTATCTCCGAAATTAACTGCATAAGATAAAAGATATGGAGAAAATAAAGATCCCAACTCCTCATTTTCACTGACCCTCTGCTGAGCCACAAATAGGACGCTGTCTGCGAGTTGTTTGTTATTAGTAATTATACCTCCGTCCAATACATTGGCAAGGCATGACATTTCGTAGTCATCTTTACCAATACCCCTATACAACTTGGCTGCGTAAAGATTGTCATGAATGTAATCGTCGAATTTATATGTAGTATATAGAATCGTAGCTTTGGCTACCATAAGGTTTGCCATAGTAATAGAATCTTCTGATTGTCCGAAATACTCTCTACCGCGCATAAAACTTTGTATCGCTGAATCATTGTCTCCCTGATTTTGGTATATGCGACCTTGATAGTAGTAGGTCTTCAGTTTTTCGTCAGGGGAACCGTGTTTTAGATAGTAGTCTATAGCTGGTTGAAGGATGTCAAATGTTGTCGTGTCAATATAATTTTTATCCAAAGCTATGGATTTGAGCAAGGCATACCGTGCAACTTCCTCATTGCTGCTAAAATCGGAAACTTTGACTCTGTCCAGCAACACAAGGGCAGAATCTGGTTTTGTCTCCATAAGTGATTCAGCCACATCCAGTTTTTCCCATACTTCGCTGTGTCCGACACAACCAACCGCTGTTATAATAATAGATAACAGCAGTACACAAACATAAAATTTTATTGGGCGTTTACTCATAAAAAGTTCATTATTCTACATTGGTCCGATATAGTCGTACAAGTTCTTCATCATAAAGGCTCATCACCTCTAAATCAAGAAGATGCGCGATTTTCAATAAGGTAAGGATGTCTGGCTGAGAAGAGTTTGTACACCATTTGGAGACTGTGGTCGGATTCACCTCCAACTGGTTGGCAAGCCATTTGCTTGTCACTCCCTTTTCGTTCAGAACGGTCTTTATCTTGTTGATTTTAGGCATTGTGATGATTTTTGGTTGCAAGTTTAATGAAAATATTTCATCTATGCTAATTTTTCAACCCATAAAACACATGATTAGTAGTGATTTGACCGGCAAAATCCTGCTCATAACGGGCAAATGCAAAATTACCCGATTCGTAATGAACCGGGTAATTTGTAGGGGTGTGGGGGTCTGAATTTCAGAGTGGCGATTATCTCGGTAGGGTGGAGTAATCGCGGGAATAGCGCAACATCTGCGGGATATAATCCTCGCTGTAATCGACAGTCACGTCGGTCACATTGCCGTCGGCATCCTTTACAAGAGTGTAGACCGGGTTTACAAATCCCTTATAGGGAGCTATGTCGAGATGAGAATAGCGGTCAAGCACCTCCTTGTGGATTGCGGGGTCAACCTTTACCGCATATTTCTCCACCAGGTCACGGCCTGCCTCGTAATCGCCCTCGCTCTTTATGCGCTGTATCTCTCCGAGCAGCTGACCGAAGAGGTCGCGAAGTTTGCGGTAGTCGTTGATTTTGATGAATGTCTTGCCATCTTTTTTCACATATTCCACTACATTGTCGGCTTTACCGTGTTCATAGGCCCACTCTGCGATGAGCTTGCGGTTGCGCATGTGGGCTTCTTCGACATCTTTGCCCGGCTCTATGCGCATCAACTGGGTCATGAGTCCGTTGAGCATGTATTTGTAATATTCCGCCTTGTAGGCATCGGGATTGTCGAGCAGACCGAGTTCAAGCAGCTTCGGGTCGGCAAGATAGTAGAGCGCAAACAGGTCGGCACGAGCCTCCTCAAGAGTTGAGCCGTGGGCTTTCAACGCATCCTGGTCAACACCGGGCAGCAGACGGCCGGAGGCGTGTCCGAGACACTCGTGGAGGTCGGTGTGTAGATTATCGGTGATAAACAGATAGTCGTTTAGCAGCTGACGTGTAGGCTCGTCGATTACAAACTCTTCGTTGAATCCGTCGCCGTGGGATGCCTCGTCGTAAGCCTGGGTGATATTTTCCAGCGTAACTGATTTTGAGCCGTGGGCGGCACGAATCCAGTTGGCGTTAGGCAGGTTTATGCCGATAGGGGTAGCGGGATACGCGTCACCGGCAAGTATCGCCGCGGTGATTACCTTAGCAGAGACACCTTTCACCTCGTCTTTACGGAATGAGGGATTTACGGGGCTGTGGCTTTCAAACCACTGCGCGTTGCCGCTTAACGTCTCGGTGCGCGCCGACGCTTCCTTGTTTTTGAAATTGACGATAGACTCCCATGAGCCGGTCATGCCCAGCGGGTCGTCATATGACTCGATGAATCCATTTATGAAGTCGACCTGTGAGTCGGTTTCTTCCGACCACAATATCGAGTATTCATCAAATGTTTTCAGGTCGCCAGTGGTGTAAAACTCGATAAGCTTGTCGATATAAGCCTTCTGCGCCGGGTTTTCAGCATATTCAGCAGCCAGTCCGAGCTCTTTGACAATGCGCTTGATGGCATCGGAGTAGAGTCCGCCTACTTTGTAAGGCTGCTCCACTACTTTTCCGTCGATTTTTATCTTTCGGGTATTGAGTCCGTAAGATATTGGAGTGAGGTCGGTAGTGTCCTTGATTGCTGCATAATAAGCCTCCACTTCAGGCTGGGTCACGCCTTCATATATATTTGTCGCAGAGGTGAGAATAAGGTCTTCGCCTTCAGCCTGGTTTACTTTCTTGGGCTTGACAGCAGGGTCAAAGATAAGGGCGAGAAGTGTCTCCTGATTGGCAGGGCGCTTTTCCTGAGGGAGAAGATTGATCTGTGACACCAGAAACTCTTTTCTGAATCCGGGCGTGAACTTGTCCATCGAATAGTGATGGTGAAGACCGTTGGCAAACCAGATCTGTTTAAGATATTTCTCAAATTCCTTGTACTCACCGGAGTTTTTGTCGCCCTTATAGTTCAGATAAATGTTTTCCATAAGGTCGCGGACGGCAAGATTGTCTTTGCCGTTCTGATCCCAGAGGATATCACGTCCGGCAAGCGCTGCTTCGGTAAGATGGTATATGAGGAGTTTCTGCTGCAGAGAAAGATTTTCAAAGTCGGGGACTTTGTATCTCAACACCTCGATGTCAGCAAAGCGGTCGGTAACATATTGGAACTGGTCTTTGTCTTTAGCCATTGCATTGATGCTTGTAGCCATTGTGAGCAGGGCCACGCCGGCGGTTTTTATCTTATTAATCATTACAGGTATAGGGTAATTCTTATTCGACATATAATATAAGCCCTTTCAGGTATTCACCTTCGGGATGATAGATGTTGACCGGATGGTCGGCAGGCTGAGTCAGCTGATGCAGGATGCGCACCTTCCTGCGGCTCTGCGCGGCAGCCGAAAACACTGCGAGCCTGAACTGTTCGCGGCTTACCGCCTGCGAGCATGAGAAGGTGAACAGGATGCCTCCCGGGGCAATCTTCTCAAATGCCTTCGCATTAAGCTTGCGATAGCCTATAAGCGCGTTTTTCAGTGCGCTACGGTGCTTGGCAAACGCCGGAGGGTCAAGGATGATGAGGTCGTAGGGGGTGTCCATCGCCGATAGAAACTTGAACGCGTCTTCGGCATAAGAGCTGTGGCGGGTGTCGTCGGGGAAGTTAAGCCTTACATTGTCATCGGTCAGGGCAATGGCCTTTGCCGAACTGTCGACAGAGTGGACAAGTTCCGCGCCGCCACGCAAGGCATATACAGAGAATCCGCCCGTGTAGCAGAACATGTTGAGCACCTTGCGGTTATGGGAATACTTCTCAAGCAATGCACGGTTGTCGCGCTGGTCGACAAAAAATCCGGTCTTCTGACCTTTCAGCCAGTCGACATGAAATTTGAGCCCGTTTTCCTCGGCAACGTTGGTTGAAAATTGTCCGATTATATACTGGTTCTGCGGGTCGAGATGAGCCTTGTAAGGTAAAGTCGTCTCCGACTTGTAGTAGACATTCTTTATGCCTGCGTCAGGAAGGTTCACGAGTTCGGCGGCTATGATGTCGCGCGCAAAGTGCATTCCCGGAGAGTGGGCCTGCAATACAGCCGTGTCGCCATACACGTCGACGACAAGTCCCGGCAGGAAGTCGCCTTCTCCATGAACAAGCCTGTAGGCGTTGTTGTGGCGGTTTATGAGTTTCAGGGCGCGACGCAGCTCATAGGCGGCGTTAAGGCGCTCGCCGTAAAGGGCGGCATCGACCGCCGCGTCGCCCCAGGCAAGTATCCTTACGGTTATGCTGCCTATCTGATAGTGTCCGGTGCCGATTACCTTGCCGGTAGATGACACTACTTTTACCGTGTCACCCTCCTCGACTGTTTCGGGCAGGTGTGCGACAGCACCTGAAAACACCCAGGGGTGCAGGCGTTCGAGCGATTGCTCCTTGCCTTTTCTCAATACTATTTCAGGATAGTCCATATCGTTGTTTTATCGGAATATAAATCGGTAGATGTCATTGCCGTTGGCATAGAGCAGAAGCAGGATAAGGAATGCCATGCCCGCAATCTGGGCATATTCCATAAACTTCTCGCTTGGCTTGCGGCGAGTGATAATCTCGTAAAGAAGAAACATTATGTGGCCTCCGTCAAGCGCGGGAATCGGGAGTATGTTCATGAATGCGAGTGCGACTGACAGGAAAGCGGTGATTTCCCAGAATGCAAGCCAGCTCCACTTTTCAGGGAACATGTTTCCAATCGCCCCGAATCCGCCAAGGCTCTTCGCTCCTTCGGCGGTGGCTACATATTTCATCGAGCCGACGTAGGCCGACAGTTTGCCCGTGCCGATTTCCCATCCCTTGGGTATCGACTGGAGCAAGTTATAATGGCGGGTTACCACGGGATATATGTCGGTAATCGGCTTCAGCTGTATGCCGATTTTTCCTGCCGCCGTAGGCTTGACCGGCACAGTGATAGTGTCGCCGTCGCGCACTACTCTCATCCCTATTGTCTCTTCGGGATGATTGGCAAGCTCGGCGGTAAATTCGGTGTAGGATGGTGTCGGCGCATCGCCTACAGCGACTATGTGGTCGCCTGCGAGCAGTCCGGCTTCCTTTGCCGGCTCGCCGTTTACCACACTTTGCACATAGACTGGCAGCCTGTAGTTAAGAAATCCCTTGTCGTCGTTCAGCCGGAATATGAAGTTTTCGGGGATGGCTATGTCGACGGTGTCTTTATGGTTGCGCAGTACGGTGATTTTCTTGGCCTCCACCATTTTCATGAGGTGGTCGCCGGTGGAGATGTCAATTTTCTCGCCGTCCACGAGCAACGGTATGTCTCCGTTTTTAAAGCCTATCTTCTGCGCCGCCGGCACATAGTCAAAACCTTCATATGCCTGGTCGAAGGGGATATATTTTTCTCCCCAGTACCATGCGATGCCGGCGTAGATAAGGATTGCGAGAACAAAATTCATCAACACTCCGGCAACCATGACCAGAAGACGCTGATAAGCGGGCTTTGACCTGAATTCCCAAAGTTTTGCCGGCTGAGCCATCTGCTCTTTGTCCATTGACTCGTCAATCATTCCGGCGATTTTCACATATCCGCCCAGTGGCAGCCAGCCGATACCATATTCGGTGTCTCTCCATGTGGCACGCTCGTTACCGTCGGTGTCGGTCACGGCTTTCTGCTTTTTCGGCTTCCATTTCAATAGCGAAAACCAGGGGTCGAAAAACAGATAGAACTTTTCAACCTTTATGCCAAACATGCGGGCAAATATATAGTGTCCGAACTCATGGATTATTACCAGAAGTCCGAGCGCAAGGATGAGCTGTAGCGCTTTTATCAAAAATGTTTCCATTGTTAATAAGTGATTGTAGATATTTACGTTTTGAGTTGCTTATAAGAGAGATGAGGCATAGGCGCGAGTCTCGGCGTTGGTAGCCACGTAGTCGTCATATGACGGGGTCGCGATATAGGGTATCGCCTCAAGTGATTTCTCGATTATGCCGCGTATGCCGAGGAATGGAATCTGCCCTTTCAGGAAGGCGGCGACCGCTATCTCGTTTGCCGCGTTTACCACACACGCCACATTGCCGCCCTTTTCAAGCGAATGATAGGCGAGGCGCAGCAACGGGAACCGCTCGAAGTCAGGCTCGAAAAATTCAAGCGACGCGTAGTCGGCTATCGTGAGTCCGGGGCGTTCCGACGGCAATCGGTTGCCGCAGCCGAGCGCGTAGCGTATGGGCAGGTGCATGTCGGGCAAGCCGAGCTGGGCTTTTATGGAGCCGTCGACAAATTCCACCATTGAGTGAATGATAGATTGCGGATGCACGACTGCATTGATTTTTTCAGCAGGAACATCAAACAGCCACCGCGCCTCGATGATTTCAAACGCCTTGTTGATCATCGTCGCCGAGTCAATGGTGATTTTTGCCCCCATTGACCAGTTGGGGTGGGCAAGGGCGTCTTTCACGGTCACGTGTTCCATCTCCTTGATCGACATTTTGCGGAACGGACCGCCCGAGGCTGTTATTAGCAGCCGGCGTATTGACTCAGGGGTCTCGCCGGTGAGCGACTGATATATCGCGGAATGTTCGGAGTCGATGGGCATGATTGTCGAGCGCGATTTCGCGAGCCGACCTGTCACCAACTCTCCCGCCACTACAAGTGTCTCCTTGTTGGCGAGCGCTATCTCTTTGCCATGCTCGATGGCTTTGAGCGTGGGCTCAAGTCCGCTGTAGCCTACCGTAGCTATCACGGCAGTGTCGATTCCGTCGACCGACACCGCTGCCTCAGCCACTGCCTTGCTGCCCGCCTCTACCTGTATGCCGAGCGGCGAGAGCGACTCGCGCAGTCGTTCGTAGCCGCTTTCGTCGGCTATCACCACTTTGTCGGGGCGGTGTTCGATAGCTTGCTTTTCAAGCAATTCGACATTAGAGCCGCCGGCAAGCACCGATGCGCGGAACAATTCAGGGTATTCTGAGATTATATCAAGTGTCTGTACGCCAATCGAACCTGTGCTTCCGATTATAGCGAGTTGTTTCTGTTTCATTATATATATTAATGTGTCTGCAAATTTACGGCAATTTCATTTAACATAAAAGCGAATAGGCTAAAAAACGATATATTCGCGCGGATTGAGCGCGGCGCCTTTATTCCACAGCTCAAATGTCACAGTCGTCTCTTGTCCCGACTCTTTGGGCGAGGTGATGCCTATCACCGCTCCCTTGGCTATTTTTTCGCCTGTCCTGGCAAAGGGGGTGTGTATGCCGGAATATTTTGACACAAAGCCGTTGGGATGCTGCAGGATAATGGTGTTGCGGCTTCCGCGTGTCATGTAAGAGTCCACGACAGTGCCTGCGTATATGGCACATACGGTTGACGACGGTGGTGCTGTCAGTGTTATGGAAAATTCATTCTGCCCTTCGGCGTTAAGCTCCGTGGCGCCGCTTACCGGTGGGTAAAACGAGATGCCGTCGGCGGCTATCGGCGACAGCACGTTGAGGTTGAATCGCTCGTTTTCCTCAAATTGTCTGACAAACTGACGCTCGTTTTCCGACGCGGGCAGCAGTGAGTCGGGCGACATGGGCTCTCCATGCTGCACAGTGGCGGCGGATGGCAGCGAGTCGGCAGGGTTGGCGAGCAGCGACTCAAGATTGGAGATGTAGGCGTTGTTGATGTTGACGCGGGTTGTAAGCGAGTCGATGCGCATGGAGTTGACGATATTTTCCTGCCTCTGTCCTTCTTTAAGATAGCCGGGCAGGAGAGTGCGTATAGGCGACATGACTATTATGGTCGCCGCGAGGCAGCTTAATGCCGCCACGAGCAATATGCTGGCTATTACAATCTCCGTGCGTGTGAATTTCATTGTCCACACCTCATTAAACCGGTTTTCGTTAATAAACGATAGCCTGAACCGGCTTTTGGTCTTGAATGAATGTTTATGTTTCTTAATGTCGTCTTGTCGGTCAGCCATGTCTTGTCGGTTATTATGCAGAAAAATAGATTACAAATATAAGCATATTTTTCCGGTATTTAATATAACGTTAAATTTGCAAACCGATTGTGCTATCGCTAAATAACATGAAAATTAGTACATAAAGTAGTGTGAACTTTAACAATCACGTGTTAAATTGTGTCCAAAAAAGTTGCATGATATTCAACAAAACTATACCTTTGTGAAAAATTTTATTGAACAAAGCGAAATGTCTTTGTGTTAATATACCAAAACTTGTGATACCGACCGCTAATGAAAAGAGAGCCGGTTGAATGGTTAGAGATAATGAAGGGTTTAAAATAATTTGTATAAATTAAAATTAAAGAAGAATGAAAAAGAACATCCTTTTTGGTTTTGCTGCAGCGGGAGCTATGCTTCTTTCAGCAAACGAAGCTAAAGCTCAAGAGGCTATAGTAATTGAGGAAGCTACATTCAGCGAAGTAGAATGTGCTGACCACTACTATTCTGGAAAGAAGGATAACTGGTTTATCCAGATTGGTGCCGGTATGGAATTCCCTATCGTAGAACACGCTCCTCACGCTGCTAAGCGTCACATCACTGCTGCTTATGGTGCAGGATTCGGTAAATGGTTTACTCCCTACCTGGGATGGCGTATCAGCGCACAGGGTGGTGCTTACCACTTCAACGCATCAGGCGCTTACCGTAAGGCTAAGTTTGTTAACGCTAACCTCGACTTGATGTGGGATATGTTTAACAGCTTCAAGGTAAATGACAACCGTGTATTCAGCATCGTGCCTTTCGTCGGTGTCGGTGGTTCTTACTCTTGGGATTTTACCGGTCCTTACAACGCTTACGCTCCTGAAAACCACGGTCGCTACAAGACTAAGGTATGGCAGATCCCCGTATCAGTAGGTATGCAGTTCCGTTTCCGTCTTTGCGAGTATGTTGACTTCTTCGCTGAAGGTCGTTACTCATTCTACGGTGACCAGTTTGACGGCATCACTTACGGAACCAACTCTATCGACATGAACCTTACCGCAATGGGTGGTTTCACTTTCAACCTCGGTGGCAAGAAGTTCAAGTCATTCAACCCCTGCTCTTATCTTGGCTACATCAGCCAGCTTAACGGTCAGATCAACGACCTCCGCGGCGAGCTCGCCAACACCGGCGCACGTCTTGCAGCTGCTGAGGCTCAGCTCCCCTGCCCCGAAGTTGTAGCTGTTGAATGTCCTGAAGTAGGCGCTCCGTTGATGTCAACTGTACGCTTCACTATCAACTCTGCCAAGATTTCTTCTATGGAAGCAGTTAACGTATACAACATCGCTCAGTGGATGAAGGCTAATCCCGACACTAAGGTTGTCATCAAGGGTTACGCTGACAAGGATACCGGTACTGCTGACTACAACCTCAAGCTCTCTGAGCGTCGTGCACAGAACGTATTCAACATGCTTACTAAGGAATACGGTATCGCCGCTGATCGCTTGACAGTTAAGGCTGAGGGTAGCGCATCACAGGTATACGACACCAACAACTGGAACCGTATCGTAATCTTTTCACAGGACTAATTAAGGTAAAACCTGAATAAACCCTTTGCCTCCGCCCCTTTACGGGCGGAGGCTTTTTTTTGGCCGTACCTTGGCGGAGGCTTTTTATACACGTTGCCGTGCATTACATCTTTTTAATATAAGTTTGGCATAAGTTTTGCTATATTGATTGTTATAATTGCACATTAACAGTTACTTAGTTATATGATACAGCATTCAACAGGCAATCTGCCTGCCAAGATAGAGAATTATGTCATGCAGAAGCGTCTGCGCGACGCGTTTGGCTTGCTTCGCAGTTATAGCGCTTCTTTAGGCGACTGGCGCATAACCGACCGCATCGACCACCTTGAGCAATCTTACTCGATGATGCTCCGATATGCCGTAGAGGGTGTCGACGATCCTTCGCGCGATGAGATTTACCACTCGATTGTAAGAGGCATATTTGAGATTCTTGACAGGGTGTCGCGTGAGCTGCGCCGCCCTAAGTCGCCTGAGATATATTTCAACACTCTCCGCTATGAGAGCATGCAAAGCGACTCGTTAAAGTCGCTCTCCGACCGTTACGTAGCCTTGCTCTCCGACCTGTCGCTCTATAACATCGCCGCGGGCAATGCGAAGGCTGATGCCGGTGTTAAGGAGAAGGAGGAGACGGAGCGCCGTCTCTTCAACCGTCTGTGGGTGTCCTATCCGCTCTCTGCCGATGATGCGGCGGTTGTGTCATCCCTGATGTCGGGCGATGAGATTCCCCTCTATTTTAAGGAGATGCTTGTATCGGCTCTGTTGCTCGGCTTGCTGCAGTATTATGACGAGCCCCGTCTTGACATGCTGCTTGACATCTATCAGTCGTCGCCGTCGAGAAGCATCTCTGTGCGTGCGCTCGTTGCGGCGCTGCTTGCTATGTATGTCAATCGGTCGAGGGTAGCGTCGTCGAAGCTGGCGCGGAGGATTGACGCCTTGCGTGACACCACGTCATGGCACGACGATGTGAAGGAAGTGTTTCTTGAGTTTATCCGTACGCGTGACACAGAGCGCATCAACCGCAAGATGCAGGAAGAGCTGCTGCCTTCAATGCTAAAGCTGCGCCCCGACATAGCCCGGCGCATGAAGGATAGCGTCGCCGATATTGCCGACATAGAGGAAAACCCCGAATGGCAGGAGCTGCTCGATAAGTCGGGCATAACCGACAAACTCAAAGAGCTTACCAAGATGCAGGAGGATGGCGGCGATGTGTTCATGATGACATTTTCCAACCTCAAGTATTTCCCGTTTTTCTCTGATGTGGCTAACTGGTTCATCCCGTTTCACATGGATCACTCTGCCGTCAAGGATGCGCTCGGCAAGGACCTGTCGACAATAGGTGACATGGTGGCGTCATCACCGTTTTTCTGCGACGGTGACAAGTATTCGTTTGTACTCGCCCTGGCTTCGGTGCCCGCCGCTCAGAAACATATGATGCTGTCGCAGTTTGACTCTCAGCGCATCAATGAGCTTGAGTTGCAGGCTGCCGCTGTCTCTTCAGGCTCGATGTCGGCGGGGCGTATAGCTAACAAATATGTGCAGGACTTGTATCGCTTCTTCAAGCTGTTCCGTAGGAAGGGCGATTTTAAGGACCCGTTCATGCGCCCTGTCAATCTGCTTCAGTTGCCATTTATTGCCGCCGACCTTACTGACGTTGAGACTCTCCCGGTAGTGAGCGAGTTTTATTTCCGGCGCGGTTATTATGAGGATGCCGCCCATGTGTTTGGGTTGCTTGCCGGCTCCATGCCTCCCGATGCACAGCTCTACCAGAAACTCGGCTATTGTCACGCCAAGCTCGGTGACATGGCGCAGGCTCTCGACTATTACAAGCAGGCGGAGCTGCTTAACGGCGACAGCCTGTGGACACTGCGCCGCATTGCCAATTGCTACAAGGAGCTTGACAATCCCGCGATGGCGCTTGAATATTACCGTCGTGTCGAGGAGAAGAAACCCGATGACCTCGGCGTGGCGTTGAGCATCGGACACTGCTATCTTGAACTCGACCGTTACGACGACGCGTTGCGCTATTATTTCAAGGTGGAGTTTCTTGACGACAAGTCGACTCGTGCATGGCGTCCTATCGCCTGGACCTCTTTTGTGGCGGGCGATTTCAGACAGAGCCGCAGTTATTATGAGAAGGTGCTCACTGACCGCCCTGACGCGTCAGACTATCTCAACATGGGGCATCTTTATCTTGCCTGCGGTGATATAAAGGAGGCGTTGAATTTCTACGGGCTGTCGGTCGACAATGAGAGTGGGGGTGTCGAGTCATTCATTAAGGGCTTTAAGGCCGATGTCCCGAGGCTTCTTGCCGCCGGCGTGCAGGAGTCGCTGTTGCCGCTTGTCATCGACGCTCTGTTATATTCACGAGATTAAGACCCCGTTTATGGCAATGTGTCAGGATTTTTCCGTAAATTTGTGTGATTAATCGAAACAATATGACGAGCTTATGAGAAAAATAGCCCTGACTTTTTTAATTTTATGTATTAACATGATTCACGCAGAGCAAAAAGTAGAAGATATTTCAAACCCGTTTTTTACGGAGTTTGAGACAGTACATAACACAATCCCGTTTGACCGGATTTCCAACAAGGACTACGAGCCGGCTATCGACCGCGGCATGCAGTTGCAGAACAGCGAGATTGACGCTATTGTCAATTCTCCTGAAGAGCCTACGTTTGAAAACACCATCGTTGCCCTTGAACGCTCCGGCTCCGACCTTAACCGGGTGCTAAATGCGTTTTTCCCCATTCTCTCGGCGTTGAGCGACGATGAGATGATGGAGATTTCGCTACGTGTATCTGCCAAGCTGTCGCAGCACTCTACCGGCATAAGCCTTAACGAGGGCTTGTGGAAGCGCATCAAGGCTGTATATGACAAAAAAGACGGTCTGTCACTCTCTCCTGAAGACGAGATGCTGCTCTCTACGACCTACGACAGTTTTGCTCGCCAGGGTGCGGAGCTGCAGGGAGAGAAGCGAGATGCTTATCGCAAGCTTTCGGCTCAGCTTTCCGACCTTACCACCAAATTCGGACAAAATGTGTTGAAAGAGCTTAACACCTATGAGATATGGCTTACCGCCGACGACCTTGCCGGACTCCCTGCAAGCTCTGTCGAGGCTGCCGCTCTTGCCGCCCGTGAAAAAGGCAGAGACGGGGAATATCTCTTCACGCTTGCTCAGCCTGTCTACACGGCGTTTATGAAATATAGCGACCGTCGCGACCTGCGCGAGAAGTTTTACAAGCTATACAGCAGCCGCAATACAAAAGGCGAATACTCCAACATGGAGATTATGACCTCTATTGCCGACACTCGCCGGCAGATTGCCAATCTTTTCGGTAAAGCGACTTATGCCGACTATAAGCTTGAAAAGACAATGGCGGAGACCCCGGAAAATGTCAATAAGCTCTTGCAGCAGCTTGCCGAGGCTTATCGTCCCGCCCAGTTGCGCGAGTTTGAGGAGATTGTGAATTTTGCTTCCGCGCGTGAGGGTGCCCCGGTCAAGCTGATGCCGTGGGATTACAGTTACTATGCCAATAAGCTGAAGGAAGAGAAGTATAAATATGACGAAGAGGAGCTTCGCCCCTACTTTGAACTTAACAATGTGATTGACGGTGTGTTCGGGCTCGCGACCCGTCTTTACGGGCTCACATTCGAGCATAATCCCGCTATCGCTGTCTATCACCCCGATGTAAAGGCTTACGATGTAAAGGATGCCGAGGGTAGCTTTGTCGGTGTAATCTATACCGACTTCTTCCCCCGTGAAAGCAAGCGTCCCGGCGCCTGGATGACCAATTTCCGCGAAGAGTGGATTACTGCCGGGGGCGACTCCGTGCGTCCCCATGTGTCAATTGTCATGAACTTCACCAAGCCTACAGGCTCAAAGCCCTCGCTGCTTACTCCCTATGAGGTGGAGACATTCCTCCATGAGTTCGGTCATGCGCTCCACGGGCTTCTCGCAGCCACAAAATACAGCTCGCTTTCGGGTACTAACGTCTATCGTGACTTTGTGGAGCTGCCTTCCCAGTTCAATGAAAATTATCTCACACAAAAGGAATTTCTTGACGGTTTTGCCCGTCATTACCTGACCGGCGAACCGATTCCTCAGAATCTTGTCGACAAGATTGTCAATACTTCCCAGTTTGGTGCCGGATATGCTTGCCTTCGTCAGCTCGCGTTTGGCTTGACCGATATGGCATGGCACATGACCACTGCTCCTGTCGCCGATCCCGTGGCGTTTGAAAATGAGGCTATGGCGCCTGTAAGCATGTTTGACGAGGTGGAAGGCTGCCTTTTCAGCCCGCAGTTCAGCCACATTTTCTCAGGTGGATATGCGGCAGGATATTACAGCTACAAGTGGGCTGAAGTGCTCGATGCCGACGCATTCTCGGTCTTCCTCAAAAACGGTCTGTTTGACAAGGCTACCGCCGACTCTTTCCGTGAAAACGTATTGACACGTGGCGGCACCGAACATCCCATGACGCTCTACAAGCGTTTCCGCGGACAGGAACCTACCATCGACGCTCTCCTCGAGCGCGACGGCGTAAAGGCTCCGGCAGAGACACCGTCGCTTCCACAGCCAATCCACTCCACAAAAGATTAACCCCACACCACAGCCGACCCCTCCGGGCCGGCTGTTTTATTTACGGCAACGCGCATGTGCGCCATGCATGCGCCGCGCCCCACATCCCCGGTGTATTTTGTCAATGTAATCCGCGCCGTATTTTATTGATGTACAACATGCAATGTAGGGGCGAGTGGAAGCTCGCCCGCGGTGACAGCGA